>Ga0118677_10003052_pt1 | contig 32496 bp, 26 predicted proteins | sample AliMusrvi5mmetaG_FD_86154 | JGI IMG/M metagenome (GOLD analysis project Ga0118677, IMG submission 86154) | reverse complement strand
CCCCAGCACTCCACTTTCAATGAGGTGACATTGGCAGGGCAGATCCATGTTGTGTTGGTGGCACTCGTGAAGTTGTTGGTGAGGCCTGCCAGTGTGCTTGCTACGTTGATGCTGAGCGTTCCTGTGCCTACTCCACCCTCCGCATTGATTGCGCTGATTATCACCGAGTTGCTGGCTGCTTGTGTTGGCGTGCCGGTGATTAGACCAGAATTTGTATCCAGAATGAGGCCAATGGGTAGTCCGCTTGCCCCGTAACTCACAGCATTTCCGCTTGCTGTGATCTGATAGCTTAATGCCGTTCCGACGATTCCCAGCAGATTCAGATTTCCGGTAATGGTTGGGTAGGGAACGATCGCGAAAGTCCCGTTGACGGCTGTTCCTCTATAGATGGGGTCATAAATCGTACCGACAAGGGGATAAGTTCCGATTGAGGTGGGTGTGACGGTGGATCCATTATAGGTGTAGATAACTGGCAGGTCGAATGGCGTCGTTGTGGCCGAAGGTGAGTTGGGACTCCCTGAGTAATTCTGGATCAAGTTACTCAGGGTTACGGATGCATTGGTGGAGGGAAGAAGCATCGGATAGTAGGTGGAGGAGACATTTCCGACCTCATAGCGGCGTAGAGGGCGTGTTCCTGTTCCGTAGCTTGTGCCTTCGTAATTGCCTATCTCCTGACCGCTCGTGGGGCGGGGTAGACCCCGGTTGTCAATGGATCCATACGCGGCCACATTGCCCGCCAGATTATAACTGCCCGCTTGCGAGGATGTGTCGTTGATCACAGGGAGGGCTAAGCCCCCACCAAGCAGTGGGCTGTTGGTCGCAGGAACCTTCACCACATCAAAGAGGGCTGTGATCAGGGGGTTGGAGGCGCTATTTGTGGTGATCGTGTTACTGGTGGTGCCTAGGATCGACGCAGCACTGCCGAGTTGCGAACTGTAGGCAGAAGGTGTGTAGATGTAATTTCCTGAGGCTTGTCCCCCGTAATTGGCGAGTGTGTAGGAATTGCTGTCCCTATTGATTCCAAGAGCTCCGGAGATGTTTGTGCTGTAGTAGACGAGGTTATTCTGGAATTGGGTGGCAAACGGCAAGTTTGTTTGAGCCGAACTCAAGTTGCAGTCTAGGCTTATGGAGACGCAATCAATGAAGCTATTGCCGAGGATCTGGGAATACGTGGCGGTTTTGTATTCTACCGTGCCGTTGTAAAGTGTGAGATTCGTGAGGGTGCCGGGGGAATTTGTTCCCTCAGCCAAGCACAAGGCATCCAATCCTCCACTTCCAAAGAGTTTGTAGAAGTAGTTTCCTGTGACGATGTGACCATATCCGATCACGCGTACACCGCTCATGCGGTAGTTGAGCGGGTCCGTGAAGACGATGTTTCCATTCGCGTCGTAGGCTCCGCCACCTAGGAAGAAGTTTCCTTCCGCAATGCAGTAATCCGCCTCCCTGAAGCAAACCTGACCGTAGCTGTTAAGAAACGTGTTGTGCCGGATCGTGTTGCCTCGCGACTTGATGGAGAGCATCTCCGGTTCACCGTTGGCATCATTCGCGCCTCCGTAGGCACTGTAGATAGATCGATAAAAGGAGTTGTATTCGATCGTGGTTGCAAAGTTAAAATTGCAGATGCTGCTGTTGCCGAGGCGGATCGTTTCCCAACCATTGCCCATAAGGCTTTGGCTGGAGCCATCGGCAGGAATGTAGAGGTTCACGTCGCTGTTGGTCGGAACCAAGCGTTGACCGAAATAATTGTATCGGATTAGGTGGTGTCCGTAGTCGACCGTATCACTCGAACCCTTGTAGATGACGATCGTCGCATCACGGATCGAGGTCCTGAGGTTTCGATTTGTCTGCGTGATGTCATTGGTATTGAAGTCACGTCCCGTCAATTCGCAGTACTGCATGGTGTGGTGATAGCCGTTGATCATGATCCATGGCCCATAGTGCTGGTTGTAGGCATTGGTATTGTCGCGACCGCAGTAATCGAACTTAATGTGAGAGAACGTCATGTAGCGCGACCCAGTATAAGCGGTAATAATCGAGCCACCTGCACCGTTATAGTCGTTGTTGGTACTGGGATAATACATCCCGCTGGTAGGACTGAAGGTTAACCCGGCAAGCGTTACGCCCTGACCGGCAAGTGTTATGGAAGAGAGGTTCGTAACGATCACCCCGCCCACCGTGGGAGAGTAGTTTGGGTCGCAGGCATAGATGATGGCGGGGTTGACCTGCGCATTGGAATCCGTCATCGACCCCGTGATCGTGTTGGTCAGACCGTCCCAATTACCACCCTTCAGATAGACACGATCCCCTGCATACAGAGTGGAAAAACTATTGTTATTCTTATCGCGCTTGGCATTGAATTGGGCGGCCGTATCGACGTAGTAGGATGCGGCGAAGGATGATTGGATACCACAGGCGATAAAAAACGCAGCGAAGCCGCCTAGGTATTTGCTGAGAAGCGAGTTTCTTGAAATATGCTCCTGGAAAGAGGAGAAAAATGGTTTCCAGAAACCATTCCGACTGCCTGATCGTGGGTATAAAGGCATATTTTAAAAGAGTCGGGGATCCGTTTAAATTCGTTGAAAGAATCGTCCAACTTCTCAGCTTCCGCAAGTCCCCAATGAGTTTTACACCCCTATGAGAACGACTCGGTGATTGCCCTGTTTTTATAGAAAACAGCAATAATCTTAATAATTGAAAAGATCAGACAGAATAAAGGCCCTCTGGGAAGCTCCGTTCAGTGCTCGAAGCAGCTTTCCCTGCACGTTTTTTGTAAGGCGGCGTCCCTTGCACCCCCGTGCCACCATTTTGTGGGTGATCTGATCCGAGGATGCTGCCACAAGATCATGGGACTTGAGGCCCAGATCAGACAAGAGAGAGGCCAAGGGTTGTTCCCCCAGATCACGTGACGGCTCCTCAATCATGCGTGGGGCCAACGACATTGGGCTGTGGGAGTTTGGCTCTTGGATTTTCCTCAGATTGTTTTGATCAGATTAGCGGCGTGGAATCTGACCTTGGGAGCCGAGGCATACTTGTCTTCGTCGCTTCGATAGCCGAGAGCGCAGCAGACCACGGAAGCATAGCCCTGCTCCTTTAGAGCAAGAATGGCATCATACTCGGCAGGCGCGAAGCCTTCGATTGCGCAGGTGTCGATACCTAGGAGTGCAGCTGAGGTCATGAGGTTGCCGAGGGCGATATAGGCCTGTAGAGCGGCCCAATGGGGAATGCGTGCCTCGGCGCCAGGACTCAGAAGACTTCCATACATCATGCCACGGTATCCCTCGAGGGATTCCCGGGGAATGCCTCTCACTTCAACGACCCTATCGAGAAAGAGATCGATCTCGGTCTCGGTCATTGCGGTGCGCCCGGCCATGACAATATAGTGTGAGGCATCCACCACCTGAGACTGATTCCACGAGTGTGGTTGAAGCTTGGCCCTCACATCTGGATCCTCGACAACGAGAAAATTGTAGGGTTGAAGCCCAAAGGAAGAGGGGGAGAGAACCAGTGTTTCCTTCAGGGTCTTCCAGGTGGCTTCGGGAATCTTTCGAGTGGCATCGAAGGTCTTGGTGGCATACCTCCAGTTGAGTGCATCAAGGAGTTGGGTTTCGGGAATGGTGTGGGTCATGGAATTATGAGATGAAAAATTGAGTTGTTCTCAGCGCGCGAGAAGATAGAAGTTTAATGGAGTTAAATAAAAACTCAATTCCCAAATCCAACCATCCAAACTCCCATGTCTGAACCCGTCATCGCCCAAAAATCCCCGATTCCAGTAACCGTTGAAGCTGGCAAGACCTATTATTGGTGCTCCTGTGGCAAAAGTGTCACCCAGCCTTTTTGTGATGGATCCCATAAAGGGAGTGACTTTGCCCCGACTCCTTTTACGGCTGAGAAAGATGGGACGGTTTATTTCTGCGGTTGCAAGCACAGTGGCAATGGACCTCTCTGTGATGGATCCCACAAGAATGTCTAAAGAGTCAGCCCGATTAGACTGAAGGGGAAGGCTAAAGACTGCGAGGTGACAGGCCCACTCAGAGAGATCCGCCTCTCAGAAGGGAGGCGGGTTTTTTATTAGAGCATTTTTGATTTAGGTGTGAACATAGCCAGAGGCATCGAAGTAGTTTGAACACTCCTGAGGGGAAGTACTATGGAGGATGGAGGCGATGGTTTTCACAAGCCCGTCGAATGAGCGCTCTGCAGCTCTTCGGAGAAGGGCTTTGAGTTTGGAAAAGAAGTTTTCGATGGGGTTCAGATCCGGTGAGTAGGGAGGCAGATAGATGATGGAAGCGCCCCATTGGGCGAGGGCCTCTTTGACGCCTGACACCTTATGAGAGCTAAGATTGTCGGCGATGACGATGTCTCCAGGTTGGAGGGTTGGACCCAGGACATGCTGGATATACGCCAAGAAGGCTTCTCCGGTAAGAGGTCCATCCAGAAGCCACGGAGCTTGGATACCATCGTGCCGCAAACCAGCTAGGAAGGTATTGGTGTGCCAGTGTCCGTGAGGAACAGAGGCTAGGCACCGTGTCCCTCGTGCAGAGCGCCCATAGCGGCGCGTCATGCTGGTGTTGACACCAGTTTCATCGAGGAAAACGAGTCGTCCCCTTTCCATGGAGGGTTGTTCTTGCCGCCATCGTCTGCGTGCCACGACCACGTCTTCTCGCTCCTGCTCGCTGGCGTGCAGAGTTTTTTTTAAAGCTTAATCCCCACTTGTTGAGTTGGTGCCAGAGAGCGGGTTCCTTCAAGGCAATGCCCAACTCCTTGGCAAGGCGGTCACAAAGCTCAGCCAAGGTCAGATCAGGTTGTTTGGCGATCCAGTCGCGAATGAGTCCCTCCACGGGGGCTATGCGGGAAACGCGGTTGCCGCCTTGCGGCAGGCTACTGCGACTGCCGTTCTCTTCAAAGCGCTTCTTGACCAAGTAGATCCAGGGACGGCTCACCTCAAGCCGTTTGGCGATTTCAACAACCCCATCTCCTCTCGCCAATGCCCGAATCACACGATCTCTGAGATCTTGGGAATAGCTTTGCATGCCAACAATCCATCACAAAGCTCTCCAATATGTCTACATTCAAATCGCAAAGCTCTAAAAAGCAACTACCGCTTACCGCAGTTCCTTTGCTGCTTTCCTGCTTTTTTGATTTGTTTGTGGCTCCGGTTTGAGGGACTGTATAATTCGGTTGGCGGTAGCCTGTGCTGTCATCCCGTATTTTTCCCTTAGAATCGAGACGGAACCGTGCTCTATGAACTGATCCGGCCACCCCACACGCACAAGTGGAGTGGCGATTCCTACATCGGATAAGTGCTCGGCGACGGCTGCCCCGAAACCTCCTGTCACAGCATGATCCTCAAGGGTGCAAATTAACCTTGTTCCGCGGGCAAAAAATTCCAACGTTCCGACATCAAGTGGCTTGATCCAGCGAGGGTTGATGACAGCCGCTTTAATTCCCTGTTTTTCTAGAAGATCGGCTGTTTCCAAGGCAACCTCGCAGAAATTACCAAGACCGAAGAGGGCAACCTCTGTGCCATGGCGTAGCACTTCGGCCTTACCGACCTCAAGGAGTCGAGGCGAAGCCTTCGGAACTGCTCCGGTCCCGGAGCCCCTTGGGTAACGGATTGCAATCGGCCCCTCGTGATGGTTGGCCATGGTCCAGAGCATATCTACGAATTCCTCCTCATCCTTCGGTTGCATCTGGATGAGCCCCGGGATGCTTTTCAGATAGGCAATGTCAAAGAGACCGTGATGTGTCGGACCATCGTCTCCTGAAAGTCCGGCGCGATCCATGCAGAGCGAGACGTTCAGATTCTGCAGGGCGATGTCATGAACAATCATGTCAAAGGCCCGTTGCATAAAGGTGGAATAGATCGTCAGGAAGGGTTTCATTCCTTGGGTTGCCATTCCAGCGGCGAAGAGGGTCGCATGTTCCTCTGCGATTCCGACATCATAGAAGCGGTCCGGATGACGCGAGGCAAATTGGGTGAGTCCGGTTCCGTTCGGCATGGCCGCCGTGATGGCAACGATCTTGCGGTTGTGATCCGCGAAGTCCGAAAGCGTCTTTCCGATAATTTCGGAATACGTGGGTGTTGTGGTCGGTTGCGTCTCTCCGGTGTCGGGTTGATATTTTCCAAGCCCATGGAATTTGTCGGGCTTTTCAATGGCAGGCCCGTATCCCTTCCCCTTTTTCGTCATGATATGAAGGAGAACTGGTTCGTTAAGGGTCTTCAGGAACTCAAATGTCCGAATGAGAAGCGAAATGTCATGACCATCGATCGGGCCGAAATATCGAAGGCCGAGATTCTCGAAGAGGACGCTTGGTCCGATGATCTGTTTAACGCCCGACTTGATCTTGTGCGCGAGTTTACGGGCCGTCTTTCCTCCGATCCACTCCACGAACTTGGCTGCCTGATCGTGCAGATGCTCATAGGCAGGGCTTGTTGCGATGCGGTTGAGATGCTCGGCGATGGCGCCTGTATTTTTGGCAATCGACCATTGATTGTCGTTGAGAATCACGAGGAATCTCCTAGTGGTCTCGGCAACATTGTTGAGTGCCTCGTAGCTGGTTCCACAAGTGAAAGCGGCGTCTCCGGCCACCGCCACGACATGTTCGTTGCCGCCGGTCATATCTCTGGCTGCCGCCATTCCCAGTGCTGCGGAAAGGGCTGTGCCTGCATGTCCTGCACCGTAACAATCGTGAATGCTTTCGGACCTCAGTAAAAAACCGTTGAGTCCACCATGCTGACGCATTGTGGACATTTGCGAGCGCCTTCCGGTCAGGATCTTATGGACATAGCCCTGGTGGCTGACATCAAAGAGAATCTTGTCTTTCGGTGTTTCGAATACCCGGTGAAGTGCGATCGATAGCTCGACGACACCTAGATTGGGGCCGAGATGACCACCGGTCTCTGCCAGTGATCCGATCAACTCTTCCCGGATCTCCTGAGCGAGCAGCCCCAGATCAGATTCGGGAATGTTGCGAAGATCCGCCGGGTTGTTGATCCGGTTCAGTAAGGATGAATTCACTGATCTTCAAAGGGCTCAAGGCACTCTTTCCCCCCGGCGGGGCGTCTGATGATCTCCACCCTTTTTTCAGCAGAGTCGAGCTTTTCACGGCATGTGTTCAGCAGGGACATGCCCTCCTCATACCGTTCTATGAGATTCTCCAGACTGGGTGGATTCGTCTCAATTTCAGAAACAATCGTCTCAAGCCTCCCGAGAGCTGACTCGATCGTCTGTTCTGATAGGCTGGGAACTTTGTGTGCGTTGCCGGACATGAACCTCTATTTTACGGGTTTGCGTGCCCATCGGTCAGTATCTGCATAAAGAATGCACTCCCCATCGATCGGTAGAGGAGTGAAGCTCTTCAGCAGGAAATCATTCAGGTTCACCGTTCTCATGATGACGGGGCCCCACTCTTTATTCTCACCTTTGACCAGGGATAGGAAATCGTCCCGACCGGAGATAGGGGTTAGGTAGAGCCCCACGATCGGGGAGCCCAGCGTGCCATAGTCTGAAAGCTCGTTGAATGCTTTCACGGTCTCCGGCAGCAGAAGACACTTGCGCTCGGCATACCAGGCGACTGCCCAAGGCATGTCCGAGCAGAGAATCTCCTCTTTCTGAAACCAGTTTTGGAGAATTGAAATAAAGGGCGGCACATAGGGAGGCCACTGGATACGGGCTGTCTGACCGGTCAGTAGGGTCAATAGCATCGGCGTTCCAGCGAGCAGAAAAATAAGGGTCAGGAAAGCGATCCGGAGAAACTGCAAATGAATTTCAAGGCGATTCCAGAGCACCAAGATGAAAGCGAGTCCGTAAAGAATGAAGACGGGTAGAAACAAAACGTGAAGTTGATTGGCTGAGACGGCGCCAGATACGCCGAAAAAAGTCAGTCCAAAAGAAGTCAAAACCCACATGAGAAGAATGATCCATCTCCATAATGAAGCAAACGTGCTTCGAAACGGGTGAAGGAGGGAGAGCACAAAGCCGATCGCAACAATATTCAGCCCCAAATACTCCCAGAGATGAGCCGCCTGATCCAAGATCCCGGATCGAAATTTTGTGGCCATACCCCCTCCCAGCACCAATCCGGTTGATGTTCCCCTCATGATGGAGCTTTCTGTGATGCCGGCACCGGCCAACGCAGTGTAAATAGAAAGGCCAAATGGATTGCCGCAGACCGATATGTTTCTCAACAGCCATGGAGAGATGCAGAGCAGGTAGATTATAAGCGGCACCAGGATTGCCCGGATCCGAGCGTGAAATCCCACCACGCAGAAAATAAGAAACCCCGGCACAAAACAGGCTGTCACGCCGTTGGTCAGTGACATCAGTCCCAGCCCCAAGCCCGCCCCACCGAGCCAAAGCAAGGCTTTCAAGTCATTTTCTTCCTCGTTGGAGCGACTGGCTTGCAGGGAACAAAACGTGACAATTCCGAAGAGAATGATCAGCAGATGCTGGGGAAGGCCTGACAGTGCAAACTGCCACATCAGGTCTGTCACGAGAACTAAACCAGCTGCAAGAATGGCAAGGGAATGGTCAAAAATCAGTCTGCCCACTAAATACCACACTAGGACACCCGCCAGAAGAAGGATCACCCCGAGAACCGAAATGGCCCGGTCTCCCATCGAGAGAGTATCCGTGGGTGACATTGTAAGTTGTTTCTTGACGAAGCGAAGTGCGACTGACTCGACAAGGGGGTAAACGGGGGCGTTGTAAAAGTCGGGGAAAATCTTGGTCGGGATTGTTCTTCCCGTATCGCTTAATTGGTGGATGGCAAGCGGGCGGAGATAACAGGTCGAAAAACCCTCCCCTAACATCAGGAAGCGTGCGATCTGAGCTTGATCCATGGCGGTTTCACTTTTTAATCCTTTAAACTGGATCAAGGTGTAGACGAGGCATAGGCCGACCACAGTGGCGGTCAGCATGCCGATTTTTAAGAATCGGGCAGTCGTGCCGGTATCCAGATCCAATAGTTTTTCCTGAAGTGCCATCTTGTCAGAGGTTTTTTTTGGTGATGCCTTGTTTTGCCAATTGACGATGCAGTGTGCGGCGGCTTATGCCGAGCTTTTTTGCTGCCAACGTCCTGTTATTCGAGCATTCATCAAGGGCCTTGTGGATCAAGGAATTGGCAGCCTTTGAAAGATCAAGATTCTCCTCCAAGGTCAAGCCGTGCATCGCCCCTTGTAAGGATGTGGGGAGGTCTTTGAGTTCGAGGGTCCTGGGATCGCTCCCCAAGACAACTGCATGCTCCACCGCGGCCCTGAGTTCGCGGATATTTCCAGGCCAGGCGTAAGTTTCCAATGCCCTTGATGCTTCTTTGGAAAAAGGACGCCCCGGCTTGCCGTGTTCCTTTTCCATTTCTTTCAGGGTTGCATTCACTAACAGGGGAATGTCATCCGGGTGCTCACGGAGCGGTGGCATTCGGAGTGGCACAACGTGGAGTCTGAAAAAGAGATCCTCACGGAAAACTCCCTCCTCAACCATTTTTGCAAGATCTTTGTTCGTTGCGGCAATCAGTCGCACATCTGTCCCCATCGTTTGATTCCCACCGACTCGCTCAAAGCTTTTTTCCCCCAAAACTCGGAGAATCTTGACCTGAACGGAGGGATCGATTTCACCGATTTCATCGAGAAACAATGTTCCGCCCGCCGCCTGTTCAAACCTTCCGATTCTCCGTTCTCCCGCTCCCGTAAAAGCCCCTTTTTCGTGTCCGAAGAGTTCACTCTCGAGAAGTTGGGGGGAAAGGGCGGCGCAATGGACCGCTATGAACGGTTTGTCCGAGCGGGTGCTCAGCGAGTGAATCGCCTTGGCTGCGACCTCTTTGCCGGTTCCGCTTTCACCCTGAATGAGAACCGTTGCTTTGGTCGGAGCAACCTGACGGATTGTTTCAAAAACGTGCTCCATGGCCGGTGATCGACCAATCATCCTGTCGGGGGTCCTATTTTTTTTAACCTCCCTTCGCAGTTCCCTGTTCTCGGTCTCGACATCCCTTTCACGGAGGGCGCGACGTGCCAGCATGCCAAGACGATCAAGATTGACGGGTTTGGTCACGAAATCATAGGCGCCTCGACGCATCGCTTCCACGGCGGTATCCACGGAGCCATATGCGGTCATCATGATGCAGATTGGCGGCGTGGGGAGTGCCAGTAGTCTATCCATAAGGCTCATTCCGTCATCCGTTCCTAATTTCAGATCGGTGATCACCAAGTCGATTGGGTCGGCTTCCAGAACGGCAAGGGCTCCGACTGCATCAGCGGCAACATAGACTTCGTATTCCTCCTCAAATGCGGTCCTAAGGCCGTCCCGGGTATGCTTTTCGTCATCGATGATCAGAATGGTTTTTTTCATCCAGAGTGAGACAAAGTGACTCTCAAGGGTTAAGAATTGCAAACATTACTCTTAAAAAGATTCATGCGAGAGGGGGTGTAAGGAGAGGCAAAGCGTCCCTAAAACTAGGAAAAGAGGGAGTCCAACCGGTTTGGCAAAGCTTGTTGTTGGAAACACGTTTTGACGTCCATCCTCTTTTTCGGTGGAGATCTGCAGGCCCCTCCGGCGGAAGAGGTCTGTGAAAAAACTCCGACATCCAGCCGTAGACCTCTTTTTGGGTGGTGGGGGAGTTGTCCGTCACATTGTAAAGGCCTGAAGGCATAAATGGATCGCCAAGCCTCGCCAAGGCTGAGGCCGCATCATCACGATGAATCTGGTTGATCCATCGTGCACCCCCATCTTCAAGAACGGATTCGCCTGCAAGGAACTTTCTGAGCAAGACGGAACGTCCGGGACCATAGAGACCCGAGAGGCGGGCCACAATCCCACCGTGATTCATGCAGATACGTTCCGCCTCGAGCAGGATCATGCCAGTCTCCCGATCCGGAATGGTCGGTGAATTCTCAGTCACCCACGAGCCGTCGGATTGGGCGTAGACGGAGGTGCTGCTTACGAAGAGAATCCTTCGTGGCATCCAGTGGCTCAGGACACGATGAAATCCATCACGAAAGACTGAAGCGTAGGACTCTGCCCCACCTCTCCCCGAACTCACGGAATAAATAGCCAGGGGAACCCCTTTGAGACGCGGGGCAAACCTCTCAACGGACTCCGGATCGGTGACATCACACGAAGCGGATTCGAAGGATTTACCCACAAGGGTCTCCAACGACTGAGGATTCCTTACTAATCCAAGAACATTGCGTCCTTGGGCTGAAAAAAGTTCGGCTGCGGCCTCCCCAAGGAAACCGCAACCGATGATAAGAACTTCAGGATTCACTCCAAGGGAGTGTTCATCGTCTGAGGATCAGTTCAGCACGAAGCGGATCTTCGCCTTGGCGCGTTTCGCACTGGCCTTGGCCTTGCGCTTGGTGCGCTGAGTCGGAGTCTCGAAGGCACGCAGACGACGCACCTCATCGAGGATTCCCTCGGTGTCGAGTTTGGTCTTGAGGCGCTTGAGAGCGCGATCGATGGGTTCGCCCTTACGGACAATAACTTCCGGCATATAAATTCACCTGCTTTCTTTGATTCATTGATGGGGGGGTGTGAAGATCGGCTATCCTTCCTCGCAGGTCAAGCTCCGGCTTTGAAAGCTATCATGGACTGCGCAATGAGGAGTCTTCACAAATTTAAAAAAAGGGATTGTGAAGGGCCTCCAAGTGCACGGTGGTCAGGGGGCCGTGACCGGGGCATATCAAGGTTTCCGGAGGCAGGGAGAGAATCTCCTTTTTATTCGAATCCAGGCAGGCGGCATAGGAAACGTTCGGGCCCCCCATGGAGCCTGCAAAAATGGCATCCCCCACAATGGCAACGGGGGTTTCCAGCCCCCGGATAATGTAGGTGATACCACCTGCGGCATGTCCCCAGGTGCAACGCGTCTCAATCACCAATGATCCAAGACGGAATTTTTCCCCCGAAAGGAAGTTCCCGGCCCCGGGAGTCTCGACCCTTTCCCCCTGCAAAGCGCGGGCCCCTGTCTTTTCCTGAATTCTTTCCAGATCGAAGACGTGGTCGCCGTGACCATGGGTGATAAAAACCGTGCTCAGTTTGAGATTGTGTTCCTTCAGATACGCGAGCATCTCCGAAGCATCTGCTCCAGTATCAAAAGCAACCGCCTCCTTGACCTCTCCCGATTGCTTGGGATCCCATGCGAGATAGGAGTGAACGTTAAAATCGTGCCAGGTTGAGGTGAACATCTCAATTCCTTCGGGAGGCGTGAGCGTTCCGGGGTGGTATCTTCCGTGCGCCATCTCGATAAGCCGGTTTGGAGCCAGCCCCAGGGCGGTGGAAATCCTGACCAGATCCTCCTCGCTGAGATCCCCTGAGAGGGTTTTTTTGACCGCCAGGGCGCTTAGGCCCGATCTTTGTTCAAGTTCCCTTTCGCTGATGTTGCTTCCTCTGAAGGATTTTTTAACGACATCAATCCAAGTGTCTTCAAGCGGGATCAGTTCATTCTTCATCGTCAAGGGGTCAGGTTTTCGTTAGTCGAATCTGCCTTCTTAGAATATAGTAAAGAATGATAAAGATGATAAGGCTAGAGGCGATCATGACGCCTGCATTGAACCAGAGGATCGGAATGGAGAGTCCGAAATAGTTTTTTACCGGACCGAAGAAAACATTGGGGTGTCGATTGTCACGATAGTCCGCCTGTTCCATTTCCGCCTTCGAGACCAAGTCCAGAACTTTGCGATTGGTGTAGAGTTGCTCGGCGGTAATTCCGCCCCGCTCGCCAAGCAGTTCGTCACGGTTGAAAACACCCCCCGCGATCACCCTGTCGATCCGTTCCATCCTTTTGTCCAGATTGTTTGGGCTGCCGGCCTCCAGCCCACTAAGGATCGCAAGCAGGTCCTTGAGGTCGTCTAGGCGATCCTGCTGTTGGTTGGTCGGTTTTTTGATGGATACGAGACGGTTGATCTGTGTCTGGATCCGCGCCTGACGCAGGGCCAGTGGGTTCAGTTTTGCCTGAGCGAAGATGATTCCCTCGTAAGACCATCGCATCGGCATGAATTCGCAGATGAGGGGAACCTGAAGATCACTTCGGGGCTCCATGGCTGTGTCGGAGTGCTTGTTGAACCACTGGTGGATGGAGTAGATGAAATCCAGGTTGCGATTCATCTCCTCGTATTTGATCAGCGCTCCCCCGAGGATGATCTGTGGGATGAGAACGACGGGGATGATGTTCACTGCGGTTTTTCCCTCCCGGGCAAGGGACGAGATCAGCAGTCCAAGGGCGATGCCGCTCAGTGAGGTCAGAAACAGTGCCGTGAACTCGATTCCGTAAAAGCCTCGAATGGAGACCATCCTGTCACCGATGAGGGTGAAAAGGGCGCACTGTGCAGCTGCAAAAAGCCCCAGCGTGACCGCCTTTGCGAGAAGGTAATAGCCGATCCGAACGTTAAGATTACGCTCGCGCAGAAGGATAGGCCTGTCACGGATGATGTCGTCCACACTGTTGGTTAGGCCCAGGAACATGGCCACCACAAGGGAGAGGAAGAGATAGGTGGGGATGTGGAAAGCCGAGGCAAAGTCATAGCTTTTACCTTCCGAATAACGCAGGACGGCACCGATCAGGAAGGCAAGCATCGGCGCCTCAACGAGGGTCGTCAGGAGGTTTGCCCGGTTTCGGAGCTTGCTGATGAAGGTCCGTTGCAGGAGAACCAGAAACTGGCCCAGTTCGTCGCGCCAACGGAGTTCTTCCCAACCTCCGAGACGCGCGGGCAGATTGCTCCTTGATTCGGGGCCGGACGGGATCGGGGTGCGCGAGGAGGCGGGTTGCTGGACCTCCTTCATCAAGCGGTAGGCCTCGAATTTGTCCCTCCAATATTCCGGGGCAAAACGCCTGGCAGGGACAAGTTGCCCCCTGTTGTTCTCCTCGTAGATCAGGTCGCCGCTAAGATCACGAAGCGGGGTTTCAAGGACATCGAAGACGAATTCAGGGCGCGTGGTGCCACAGGCCTGGCACCCGCCGAGTTCTGTTCCGAAGAGTTGTTCATGCTCCGCTTCTGCAAAGTAGGCGAGCATTTCCGATGGGGTTCCGAAGAAGACCAGTTTACCGCCTTTGTCCAGCAAGAGGGCTTTCTGGAACATCTGGAAGATTTTCGACGTGGGTTGGTGAATCGTTACGAGGACGATTTTGTTATGGGCCATGCCCCGGATGATCTCGATGACATGCTCCGAGTCTTTTGAGGACAATCCGCTCGTCGGTTCGTCAAAAAGATAGACATCGGCCGTGCTGACCATATCAAGCCCGATATTCAGGCGCTTCCTCTCGCCGCCGCTTAAGACTTTCTGGTCCGAGCCTCCAACGACCTCACGTCGCCGCTCGTTGAGTCCAAGTTCTGCGAGCCGCTCATCGATCCGGCGCTGTCGTTCCCGACGTGAGAGGTGAGGGGCGCGGATCGCGGCGGCAAACCTCAGGTTCTCCTCGATTGTGAGTTGTTCATCGAAGGCGTCGTATTGAGGGATGTAGGTGATGTATTGAAGGAGGGTCTGCAGATTCGAGTAGAGGGAGAGTTGGTTCAGCAGGACGTCACCGGCTACCGGTTGTAATTGCCCCGCCAAGGCGCGGAGCAGGGTGCTTTTACCACAACCGCTGGCGCCCATTACGCAGACCATCTCGCCGCGCTCGATGCTCAGGTTTAAATTATCAAGGGCGGTGTCACCGCTTCGGAAACGGCATAGTAAATCACGGACTTCAAGGGACCTGATGATGTTGCGCTCCTCCTCGATGATGCGATCCGTGAAATTGCATCTCAGAACCTGACCCGCGTCGATGCGGATGGTGTCCCCATCCGCCAGCGACATCGATCCACGCACGGGGATGCCGCGCACGACGATTGGCCTGTCCGCCTGGAGCACCTCGACATGTCCGGTTTTATCAAGGTAATTGCAGGAGATTTTCAGGGTGATTTCCCCCCCGATCCCGGGAGAGAGAAGGATGTCGTCATCATCGAGTCTGTTCGGGTTATTCGAGGCGAGATATTCTGTCTTGGATCCCTTGAGGACAAAACGTCCGCCAAATGATCCGACCCTTCTCTTCAATTCCTCAAGATCAAGTTCCCCCCCGTCCCGGAATAAGATCTTGTCGCTCAGTTGAGCGTCAACCTTGACCCCTTTGCGAAGGGGGGTTCCTCGAAGGGTCGCCCTCAGGTCCTGAAGAGCCATGACCCGAACCTTGAGTCCGAAGGCGATCTCGAGATCACTGTCGCGGTTCCGGGATTTCTCAAGGCGGACCTCCTCGTTGTTGATCGCCACATAGATGTGGGGAAGAGTCACATTACGCTTTGCATTAAAGTAAAAGACCAAATCCTGATTTGTGATCACCTGTTCGCCTACCAGGATGCGTTGACCGGGATAAATCCTGCAGAAATCTCGCGGTTTGAGCAGGCGCCCCTGCACGATCAGGCTCTTGGTTGACAGGTTTTTCAGGATAATGAGTTCGTGGTGCTTGTAGGCCAGTAGTCGCTCACCCGGCGTGCAATCCCGCAGGGCCACATCGCAAAGCGAGGGGTCCCCGAAAGAAAGAACCTCAAGGGGGGAAGCCCCGGTGTGTAAGAACTCCGAATCAGCCTGCTCATTCGCATTGAGTTGGTAAACGATATCGATCGCCTTGGAAGCCATCCCCAGTCCTCCCATGAATTCATGGTAGGCGGCCACCTGTTCGGGTTTCATTCCGGATCGCGTGATCAGGTCGTAGAGTTGAACGCCCAAGAGGATCTTCCGGTCATCACTCAGGTCCACGGAGAGCTTGGAAGCCATGGCGCCAAGGTCCTGTTGTTGTTCAAGTGCCTGCCTGAAGAGTTTTCTGAGTTCCGAATAAACAGCCTCCGGATAATCGTATCGCAGGAATCCAAGGCTGGAATCAATCTCCTCCTCGAGCATCTCCCCATCGACGCGGGTGAATGCTGCAAGAACCTGGATAAGCGTTGGAAGGAGATTGGCGCTTTCGGAGATCGTTTGAGGTTTGCGACGCAGACGTCTCCAGCGCTTGGCGATGGAGCGCTGAAGACGGGCGGATCCCCGCAGCAGACTATCGATCACCAGCACCGACTTATTGGTTCTGGCTTGAGGAACGGAGGAGTTATCTTCTCCGGAAACTGGTCCTGAGGGATCCATCAGGACTTCACCTTAGCATGCCGCCGGTGGACGGAAAGCGAGTTTAGGATCCTTTTGAAGTTGGTGTTAGGGTGCACCGTATCTCTCCAGGACTCTTTTGATGGAGGCGGCCCTGCCCGTCGAGGGATCGACGGTAATCAAGGCGCCACAGGCCATCAATGGACCTCGTGCCACTGGAAATTTCACGGGCAGAGAGGTTTTGAAGCGCTCCACCACGGCAGCCGCATCCCTGCCAAGAATGGAGTCCTCCGGGCCGCACATTCCCGCATCGCAAAGGAAGGCCGTGCCTTTGGGGAGAATCTTTTCATCGGCGGTCTGAACGTGGGTATGGGTTCCGATAACAAGGGACACCAATCCATCGAGATGACGGCCCATGGCAATCTTCTCGCTGGTGGTCTCCCCGTGAACGTCGACGACGATGACGGGAGTCTCCTTCCTAATCCGTTCGACTTCCGCTGATGCTGCCAGAAACGGGTTCTCAAGCGGATTGTTCATAAAAGTCCTGCACTGAACGTTCATCACTCCGATCGGCCCGTGGGCCGTGTCGAGGACGATGCTGCCGTTGCCCGGGGTGCCGGCGGGATAGTTCACGGGTCGCAGGAGGCGAGGTTCCGAATCCAGAAAGGGAAAAATCTCTTTCTGATCCCAGATATGATCGCCGGAGGTGATGACCGCAATGCCGCTTCGCATTAGATCAATCGCCAACTTCGGAGTGATACCCCTGCCCGCGGCTGCGTTCTCACCATTAACAACGACGAAATCGGCGTCCCCCCTTTCCAGATAAAGCCCTGCGGTCCGACAGGCCGCAATCCGGCCGGGTTCACCGACCACATCACCAAGGAAAAGGATTTTTACCATCTGTCGGTTTTTATCGAAACCTGCACCGGGGACGATGTAAAAATGAAGTTGCGTGAAGAAACTTAACCCCCTCAGGCCTGCAGAGCGGATCTTTACCGCCGTGATTTTATTGATGTTCCTTTTCACGCCCCTAAGCGCTTTCCCTCTAAGCCCACTGGCTGAAAAGCCGGATTGGTCAACGATCAACGGATTTGCAGGCTCGATCACCGCCACCAATTTTGAGCAACTCCTGCAGAGGGTCTATGTTCCCGATGGTTCTTGGAGGCAGTGGATCTCGATCACCCCATCCCGGGCGGTGATCACTCCCAGTCTGGAATCCCCGCCCATCATTCTGCCTCTTGCGCATTCTGAAAGTGCGGTAAAGGCCCCCCCAAGATATTGGAAAGACCGCAAGGAGCGCGTGCCATTGCCTGGAAAGCCGCTGAACGCTCTCAGGATTGCGATTGATCCCGGCCATCTTGGGGGAAGTTTTGCGCAGATGGAGGCCCGATGGTTCAGGATCGGTCATAGTCGGCCTGTCGAGGAGGGAGAGATGACACTGATTGTGGCCAAATTACTGAAGACACGCCTTGAGTCCATGGGGGCGGATGTCTGGCTGACACGTTCAAAGAACGGAGCCACCACAACGCTGCGCCCCGCCAAACTCAAAACCGAGGCTCTGGAGTCCCTCCGAGAGGGAGGTATTCAACCGACTCGGAAACGGATCGAATCCGAGGCCGAACGACTGTTTTACCGTGTTGGTGAGATTCGTAACCGGGCCCGGATCGTCAACCGGCAGATCCGCCCCGATGTGGTGGTTTGCCTGCACTTCAATGCCGAGGAATGGGGGGATCCCCTGCACCCCGTCCTGACAGAAAAGAATCACCTGCATTTGCTGCTAAGCGGTGCCATCTCGGGTAAGGAACTCCAGCATGAGGATGAACGATACACCATGCTTCTGAAGCTTTTGGGAGGTACCCATGCGGAGGAATTGGGAGTCTCGGATGCCGTGGCTCGTTCGCTTGCATCGGCAACTGGGCTCCCTGCCTTTACCTATCATGGTGCAAATGCCCTTGCGGCCTCACCCAATCCCTATCTCTGGATCAGGAACCTCATGGCGAACAGGCTTTTCGAATGCCCCGTGGTCTACTGCGAGCCTTATGTTATGAACAGTCGCCCCGTCTTTAATCGGGTTCAATTGGGAGACTACCCCGGCCTGAGAAATGTGGGTGGCGTGCGGTTACCCAGTATTTATCGGGAATATGCGGATGCCGTTGCGCGAGGGCTTGCCGATTACTACGGAGGGAAGGCACAATAGGGGGAGCATCACAATTCCATGAAGACAAAAGTCATTGCCATTGCCAACCAGAAGGGGGGCGTTGGGAAAACCACGACCTCGGTGAATCTGGCGGCCGCCATTGCGGAGTCGGGGCATCCCGTCCTTGTTTTGGATCTTGATCCGCAGGGAAACGCCTCCAGCGCGCTGGGATTGGAGGTCGGCACGGAGGGAAGTCTCTACGCCGCCATGATCGGCCAGTCCCCCATGGAAGAGTTGGTCTGCCAGACCCGCCTGGCTAACCTGTATGGTATCCCCGCCGATCTTGACCTTGCTGGTGCTGAGATTGAGGTAGCCCGCATGGAGGGGCATCTTGGCCAGTTACGCCGCATCCTCCAACCGGTGAAGGACTCCGGAAAGTTCGAGTTCATCATCATGGATTGCCCTCCCTCCCTTGGGATCCTCATGACCAATGCGCTGACTGCTGCTGATGAAATCCTCATTCCCATCCAGTGTGAATACTATGCGCTGGAAGGACTTGGAAAACTTGTCGGAGTCATGGAGCAGATCCGGGAGTCGGGAGCCAATCCGTCGCTGGCCATGAGCGGGCTTCTCATGACCATGCTTGATATCCGGACCAACATCAGTGCCGCTGTCGTGAGGGATGTTCGCTCCCATTTCGAAGAAGTCGTTTTCAACGCCGCCATCCCCCGTTCCGTGCGCATCAGTGAAGCCCCCAGTTTCAGCCAGACGATCCTTGAATACGATCCCAAGGGAGCGGGTGCGACAGCCTATCGTCTCCTTGCCAAGGAGTTTCTTGATCGCCAGCAGCGGGGTATTTCTTTTGTCGGGGCACCTCAGAGAACAGAAGAAAATTGAAAGATGAGACACCAAGGGAGTTCCTCTTTCCGAGGTCATCAATGCTCCGGCCTCTGCCCTAACCATCCCATAACCTTTAATCTAACCCCTATTTCCCAATGACCGACGTACTGAACCTCTTTAAAAAGACAGGAGCCCTGCTCCACGGGCACTTTGTCCTACGTTCCGGCCTTCACAGCCGAGAGTTTTTCCAGTGTGCCCTGCTGCTTCAGGATGCGCCAGTTGCGGCCAAGGTCTGTGGAGAATTGGCCGAACGGTTGCGTCCCTATCATACCGAAGTGGACGGAATAATGCCGACCATCGTTTCGCCAGCCGTTGGTGGTATTATTGTCGGACAGGAAGTCGCTCGGCATCTCGGGACCCGTCATATCTTTGTTGAGAAGGACGGCAACGGGGGGCTCGTGATGCGCCGCTTCGAGGTTGCTCACGGGGAGCGGTTCCTCATCGCCGAGGATGTGGTGACCCGAGGTGGTCGCGTGCAGGAGACGATTGATATCATCCGCGGTCTGGGTGGGGTGGTTGTGGGGATTGGAGCTATCGTCGATCGGAGCGGGGGTAATCTTCCCGACTTCGGTGCTCCTTTTGTGAGCCTTGTTAAGATGTCTCCCGAGACCTTTCCCGAGGATGCACTTCCCCCGGATCTCATCGGCATCCCTGCAATCAAGCCGGGAAGCAAGTAGGATCAAGTAGGATGGGGAAAAGGATGAAACTTGAGACCTGAAACCTAAAGGGTCCAAAGTTCATCAACGGGCTGTTTTTTCCTCAGACTTCAGGTCTTATCACCCATGTCCTTCCTCTCCCGTTTCCTCACCTTTATCCGGTTTTCGCATACGGTTTTCGCCCTTCCGTTTGCCTTGGGATCCATGGTGGTGGCATCGGGATCCCGTGGAGGATGGCCGGGTTGGAGGCTGTTTCTCCTCATCCTACTCTGCATGGTTCTCGCGCGCATGGCGGCCATGACCTTTAATCGCATCGCTGATTGGGAAATCGACAAGCGTAATCCTAGGACCGCAGGACGGCACAAACTCCTCGGGAAGTCGGTTGCGATTGCAACGTGTCTGATCAGTGCGCTGCTTTTTATCGCAACGACGGTTTTTATCAACAGGGTCTGTTTTCTACTCTCGCCGGTGGCACTCGGGCTCATCTTTCTCTACTCCCTGACGAAGCGCTTTACCCATGCGGCACAGTTTTTTCTGGGGCTTGCCCTCTCGGTATCGCCCGTGGGCGCATGGATTGCCGTGACGGGATCTTTTGCATGGCCTCCCCTGATCCTTTCTGCCGGCGTGCTCTGCTGGGTTGCCGGATTTGATATGATTTACGCAACTCAGGATGTTGAGGTGGATCGGCGCGAAGGGTTGCAATCCATGGTTGTCAAACTAGGGGTTCCGGGAGCGTTGAAACTGGCCGGTTGGTTACACCTTGTCATGTTCCTGATGCTGGTTGTTTTTGGCCTCTCGGCCCACCTTGGGTTGGCTTATCTCATAGGACTTATTCCTATTCCCTTCCTACTTGTCTACGAACATCGCATCGCGGGAACGCTCGATCTTGAGAAGATCAACAAGGCTTTTTTCGAGACCAATGCCGTGATTGGATTCCTTTTTGTGGCCGTCGTGGTCATCGTCCGATTGATATCCTGAGAAGTGATCAATTGATGGGCTTGCCGTTGGAAGTCGTTGCTGGGGTTGGCAAGGCGGGGGCAGGTGTGGAGGAGGCTTCTGATAAGGGTGCTTCCGGGGAAAGGGTGGTCGAGGCAAAGGGGGGTGTCGGGACAACCGGAGAATACGCAGTTGAGATCGGTTGAGATTGCTGTGCGAGGGTGGGCATGCGGACAGGAATCGCCCGCCGGATCGGCACGGGAAGGGCTTTTTTAACCGGGACAGGCAAGGCCCTGCGGATGACAACCGGAGTTGGTTGAGGAGTCGGTGCCGAGTAGGCCGGGATCGCCGGAGCCGCGAATGTGGAGGCGCTCACGGACTGATGGTCGGAGATTAGGCCGGTTTCCTTGGTTGCGAGGAGGAGATTGGCATCCTGAGCGTTCACATGGTATCCGGCACCGAAAGGGAGCGGTCCTCTGAAGGAGATCGTCCCGTAGGCCGCCTCCAATTCAGGTTCACGGCGCAGCTTGAAAATCGGGAGGGGATCGGTGTAGACGCCAAAGAGTTGGATCCGCCACGTGCCGTTTTTGAAAGCATGGTAAGGAATTCCGGAATCATCCTGAAGAATCAAGTGCGAGGTATTCAGGAGAAAGCTTCGTGTTTCGGAAAAGGCATCAAGCGGCAGGAGATAAGAGGCGGCCTTCAAGTAGGAGGCACCCGGACCCAGATCGCCAAGCCAGGAAAGGAAACTGCGGCACTCCTTTCCGTTGGAGAGATCCGCCTTGAAATAATAAAGCGTCTGCGGAGCACCTCCCGTGCGATGATAGATGATCTGGATGCCTGGGGAGCCGAAGGGACGAATCAACCGTGCGGCATCGATGGTGTTCCCGGTGAGGGCCAGTTCGGTGAAGAGAACCGGGACAACACCCTGAAAGGAACCCTGCGCTAATTGAGGCTTCATCTCGCTCGTGATGAAGTATCCGGCAAAGAGGGAGGTGTGGAGCGCCTCGTCGAGATTCTTTAAGGCCACACCAAGTGCCGTGGGTTCGAGTCCATCCGGAGGAGGCAGATCCCCGACGGGTTCGAGTCCCCCCAGGACCATGACCCGGGTATCCGGGAAAAAGGCGTAGGCATTCAGAAAGTCCGGTCCCCCGAAGAGATAACGAAGCACGCCGTGGCTCGAGGGATCCTGTGACAGATGTTCACGTCCCCACTGCTGCATGGCCTCGTAACGCACTCGCCGACAGAAGCTCCATTGTTCCTGAAGCTGCTTCTGGTGATTGCGGTATTCTGATGAGTGTTGAAGCGGGGCCAGGACGCTCTGTCTCGGCAGGGGAATTCCTGCCAGGAACTCCGCCTGCTCCTGGAGCGTGGTGAGTGGGGAAGGTGCCTCGATGGAAGCCGCTGCACTTGGCACAGAGACAGGGCCCCAAAGGCAGAGCATGGCGAGTGGGACCAGTGGAATCAGTGGACCCAGGAGTAAGGTGCGGCAAATCATCGGCACGATGCCTCTTTGCGGGCGATCCAAGGATAGAATGCCAGTGGTAAGAGCAAGATCACGACTCCGCAAATGGCAAACAGAGGTTTGCTGATGGCGGAATAAGCGAGGCCCGCCAACGCACAGAGAATGAAGAGAAGCGGAGGCAAGGGATAAAGAGGGCAACGCAAGAGGGTTTTTTGCTTGGATCCATCACCCATTGCCAAGCTTTCCTCTCGGGAATTGCGGCTGCGCATTCTCAATAAAAACACTCCCGATACACCCAGGATCAAGCAGATCAGGAGGGGAATCTGAGAGCAGATCAGGATGGATTCAAAGGAACCTGTCGAGAGGAGAAGGATCACCAGCACCAGCTGCAAGAGTGTGGCGCGTCTTGGAATTCCGTTTTTACTGGTCAGGGCCAGCTTGAGAAACATCGGGTGGTCCTCGCCGATCTTTTGAGTGACCCGTGGCCCGGCCCAGATCATCGCGCTGATTGAGGCCAGCAGCCCCAAGGCGATCAATCCCGACATAAGGGCCCCGCCGATCGGCCCGATCAGGTGGGAGGCGGCCACGCTGGCGACATTAAGGACGCCGCGCATTTCATTCTCCGGCGCCACGGTCAGGAAGATGGCGTTTAGCATCACATAGAGCAGGGTGACAATCAGGGTTCCTAGCACCAGGGAGAGCCCGACGGTCCTGCTTCGATCCTTCACATCACCCGCCAGATAGGTGGTGGCATTCCATCCCGAGTAGGCATAGAGAACAAAGAGCAGAGCGATCCCTGAAGAGGGGTGAAGCAGTTCGGAGAGGGAGTCCCTGCGCGGCATCAGTAAGGCCGCTCTTTCAGGATGTCTGGCTACGCTCCACACGCCGATCAGGAGGAAGGTTGCCAGCAGCAGGAATTTCACGCCCGATGTCACATTCTGGATCAGGGAGCTGGTCTGCAGGGATTGCAGATGGAAGAAAGAGATGAGGAAAACTGCCGCCACGGGGACGATCTTCGCTGGACAACCGGGCCACGCCGCATGGAGATAAGTTCCGAAAGCCATTGCTGAAAGAGCGATAGGAGCAGCGAATCCGGCGATCAATGAGACGAAACCAGCCATGAATCCGATCGCCGGATGATAGATCTGGGAGAGGTAGGTGTATTCCCCTCCTGATCGGGGAATCCTTGAAGCAAGTTCCGCATAGGAGAGGGCCCCGCAAACGGAGATAAGACCACCAAGCGCCCAGATGCAGAGGATCGAGAACCCGCTACTCAGATCCTGTAACTGGAACCCTAGGCTTGTGTAGACGCCGGTGCCAACCATGGTCGCGGTCACCAGTGAGATACAAGTCAGAAGACCGATGCCCTGGCCATCGTTTTTGTTCATAGAAGAGAGTAAGGGGGATATGACTCAGGAACTCACGAAAATGAAGATTCTCGCGCGGAGAGGCCGCGGTGATCCGCTAAGTGAAGCTGTAGAAATTAGACTGCGAGCGCAGCAGAACAATGCGGGGCACGGAAATTCTAAACCTTTACTCGGCGTCGAGCTTTTTGAGGATGGTGAGCGCCTTCTTCGCATCCGTGACCCGGAGTATCAGAAGTCCCTTCTTAGCCGATGGCATTGAGGCCAGATAGCCGTAGTCGATATTGATCTTCTTGGCCGAAAGAGCATGGGCGATCCGTGAAAGACTTCCGGGCCTGTTGTCGTTCTGAATCATCAGGACATCGCTTTCGACAACCAGAGCACCGTGAGACTCCAATAATCCCATCGCCCGTTCCGTATTGCTCACGACCATCCTGACAACGGCATGATCCGTTGTGTCGGAAACCGTAAGGCCGAAAATATTGATTTTGGCCGCCGAAAGCGCGTCGCACACAGCGGCCAGCGCCCCCGGTTTATTCTCCAGAAAAACCGCCAACTGTTCGACGATCCTTGGTGCAAGCAGTTCGACTTTCTTCATGAAAACACCCTAGCATTCTGAAGGGGGAGGGGAAGGGGCAATATTTTCCCGAAAAGGCCCTCAGATGAAGATAAAAAGACGCCCTTTCATCTCTCTCCTGATCCTCCGACCTGATAAACTGCAGCCTAAAAAGCTAACCGTCCCAGAGCTAATCGTCCCAGCTTACGCCTTCGGCGATGCAGTGATGGCCTCGGTGATGATGGTTTTACCTTCCTCGACCTTCTTTTCCTCGATCGGTTTTGCCGCGGGAACATGGGGGGTGACTTTCCAGAAATGTCCCAGAGAAGCCTGCCAATCGGCAAGCAGACGGGCTGCCAGAGGGCTTCCTGTTTTTTCGGAGTGCTTGGTCACCAGTTCCTTGAGGATCGATTCGTCCTCCGGGGATTCGATGCGGGCGATTCCCACAAGCTGATTGTTATAGCGACCTGAAAACCTATTTTCCTCATCAAGGATAAAGGCGATCCCTCCGGTCATGCCTGCTCCAAAATTCTTTCCTGTGGAGCCAAGGACAACGACCGTCCCCCCCGTCATGTATTCGCAGCCGTGGTCACCGATCCCCTCGACGACAGCAGTGCCGCCCGAGTTTCGGACGCAAAACCTCTCGCCTGCCCTGCCATTTGCATAGAGGACACCCGCAGTGGCCCCATACATGACGGTGTTGCCGATGATGCTGTTCTGTTCAGGTGCAAATCGGTGATCGGGAAGGGGACGGACAACGATCTCGCCTCCGCTCATGCTCTTGCCAACATAGTCATTCCCTTCTCCGGTGAGGACAAGGCGTATGCCAGGGGCCAGAAAGGCGCCGAAACTCTGACCGGCGGTGCCTGTCAGGTCGAGTTCCAGAGTCCCCTCGGGGAGTCCCTCCTCGCCATACTGATAGGCGATCTCACCGGATACCTTCGTGGCCAGAGAGCGGTTGGTATTATCGACCTTATAGGAGAGCTTCACTGGTTTGGCATCACGGATCGACTCCTCGGCATCCTGAAGGATGATATCGTCGAGCGGTTGGTCGTGTTCGGGATCGTTCCTGTCGCGGGTGGCATATCGGATGGCTGTCGGATCATCCTTCACGACATCCGTGATGAGGCGTGAGAGGTCGAGCGTGTTTGCCTTGGGGTGACCCTCGATCCGTTTTTGACGCAGGCACTGTGTTTGGCCGACCATTTCATCGATGGTCCGGAAACCGAGGCGCGCCATGATTTCACGGACCTCCTCGGCGACGGCATTGAAGAAATTGACGACGTTTTCGGGCTTACCCTTGAATTTTGCACGGAGGCGGTCATCGATCGTGGCGACGCCGACGGGACAATTGTTCAGATGGCACTGGCGGACATAGACACAGCCCATCGCGATCAGGGCGGCCGTTCCGAAGTTGTATTCCTCGGCGCCGAGCAAGGTGGCGTGAACGATATCTTCTCCGGTTCGCATGCCCCCGTCGGTGCGTAGCGTGATGCGGTTGCGAAGTCCGTTAAGAAGGAGAACCTGGTGCGTCTCGGCAACACCGAGTTCCCAGGCCCCGCCCGCATGTTTCACCGAGCTCAGCGGGGAGGCTCCGGTGCCTCCCTCGTGACCACTGACAAGAATGATGTCGGCATGGGCTTTTGCCACACCTGCGGCGATGGTTCCCACCCCGGCCTCGGCGACGAGTTTCACGGTCACCCGGGCGCGCGGATTCACCTGCTTCAGGTCATAGATGAGTTGTGCGAGATCCTCGATCGAGTAGATGTCGTGGTGAGGAGGTGGGGAGATGAGGGTGACACCCGCCACGGCGTTGCGTAGCTTGGCGATGTAGACACTGACCTTGTGACCCGGAAGTTGACCTCCCTCGCCCGGTTTGGCCCCCTGAGCCATCTTGATCTCGATCTCCTTCGCACTGGCAAGGTAGGAGGCGCTGACGCCGAAGCGGCCGGAAGCGATCTGTTTGATGGCGCTGTTGGCCCAGTCACCGTTCTCCTGGCGCTTGAAACGACGGGGATCCTCGCCCCCTTCTCCGCTGTTGGACTTGCCGCCGATCCGGTTCATGGCGATGGCAAGGGTTTCATGGGCTTCCGGGCTCAGCGCACCGAGCGACATTCCGGCCGTTGTGAAGCGGCGCCGGATATCCTCGATCGACTCGACCTCCTCGATCGGAACAGGACCGGAGGGGAGGGTGACAAATTCCAGCATGTTGCGCAGGGAATGGGGTGTCGAGGCCAGGACGGCATCGACATAGGCCTTGTAATCCTCGGGCTTGTTGGTGCGGACGAAGCTGTGAAAGTTCTTGATGACCGGGGGGGTGACGGCGTGGAGTTCTCCTCCGCGGCGGATGCGGTAGACACCGGGATCACCGAGTTGTGGCCCGGTCGGTTCCTTGCCCTCCTCGACGGGGGTGGCGGCATAGGCAAGCTCATGCCTCGTGAGTGACTCCCTGGCGATCTCTTCAAACCCGATGCCCTCGATCTGGGAAGGGGTGCCGGAGAAGCACTCCTCGATGAGCTTGGAAGAGATGCCGGTGGCCTCGAAGATCTGCGCGCCACGATAACTCCCGATTACGGAGATTCCCATCTTGGACATGATTTTCAGAAGGCCGCTCTCAAGAGCCTTCTTGTAGTTGAGTTGGGCCGTTGCAAAATCGATCTCCACGGCTCCTTTTTCCAGCATTTCCCGGATTGTCTCGATCGCAAGGTAGGGGTTAACCGCACTCGCCCCATAGCCGATGAGGCAGGCCATCTGATGGACATCCCTCGCCTCGCCCGTCTCGCAGATAAAGCTGACGCGCATCCGCTTGCCGACCCGGCGGAGGTGGTGATGGACGGCTCCCACGGCCAGAAGGGCGGGGATGGCCAGGTGGTCATGATCGATACCCCTGTCACTCAGGATAAGGATCCGGGTTCCCTCATCGACTGACTGCTCAGCGGCTTTGCAGAGTTCACGGATCGCGTGTGCCAATCCTGCGGCGCCCGTGGAAGCCTTCCAAAGGGTGGATAGGGTGGCGCTTTTGTGTTCCCCCCCGACCTTGCATACCGCCTCAAGCTCTTCATTAAAGAGAACGGGAGAGTCTAGGGTGACCTGCGCGGCATGCTCCGGGGTTTCTGACAGGAGATTGCGCCTCCATCCGAGGGTTGTGAAGAGAGACATGACCAACCGCTCGCGGATCGGGTCAATCGGAGGATTGGTGACCTGGGCAAAGAGTTGATTGAAATAGGTATAGAGGAGCCTTGGGCGAATCGAGAGAACCGCAAGTGGGGTGTCATCTCCCATGGATCCGACGGCTTCGGCGCCATCCTTGAGCATCGGCTTAAAGATCATGTCCAGCTCCTCGTTCGTGTAGCCGAACGAGATCTGCCGCTGGGTCAGGTCAAGGATGTCCAGATCGCCAACGGGAGTCGTGAGTTGATTCGCCTTAAACGGGGCGATGGCGAGGCAGTGGTCATCGACCATCTTGCGGTAGTTGTGCCGTGTTGCAAGCTGGGTCTTGATCGTCTTGTCGCGCAGCAGGACTCCCGCAGCCGTGTCGATGGCAATCATTTCGCCCGGCGCAAGGCGACCCTTCTCAATGATGGTTTCCTGATCAAGCCCGTCGACACCCATTTCGGAACCGATGCTGAAGATGCCGTCATCGGTGATCTGATACCGCGCCGGCCTCAGGCCGTTTCGATCAAGGCATGCCCCAACCGTGATTCCGTCTGTGAAGACAAGCGCGGCGGGACCGTCCCAAGGCTCGCAGAGGCAGGTGTGGTATTCGTAGAAGGCGGCCAGTTCGGGTGTGATCTCTTTATCGCCCCTCCAGGCTGGAGGAACGAGCATCGTCATCGAGTGCAGGATCGAGCGTCCCGACATGGTGAGCACCTCAAGAACGTTGTCGAGGCTGGCGGAATCCGAGCCTCCGGGTTGGATGATCGGCTTGAGGAGGTCGATGTCGGAACCCCAGAAATCGGCTTTTAACTCCGACTCACGGGCTTGAGTCCAGTTCCGGTTTCCCCTGACGGTGTTGATCTCTCCGTTGTGAGCCAGCATCCTGAAGGGATGGGCAAGCGGCCAGGTCGGGAAGGTGTTTGTGCTATAGCGCTGGTGGTAGACGCAGAGGGCCGTCTCGTAATCAGGGCTTGAGAGGTCGGGGTAGAACTTCTCCAGCGACGAGGAGACCAGGAGGCCCTTGTAGACGATTGTCCGATGGGAAAAGGATGGAATGTAGAATCCCTCGATCTTGTCGGCGGCAACGCGATCCTCGATCTCGTTGCGTGCAAGGAAGAGCCTGCGTTCGTAATCCTCATCGGACATGCCCCAGGGGCGGCCGACCAGCACCTGTTCCATTTCGGGAAGAGTGAGCAACGCTTTAGTGCCCAGGATCTGTTTGTTCGTTGGCACTTCCCTCCACCCAAAGAGGCAGAGTCCGCGTTTGGCGATGACCTCCTCCGTGATGGCTTTGGCACGTGCGCTGGCATACTCGTTGTCACGGGGTAGATACATGACGCCGACACCGAGATCGGAATCGCGGAAAAGTTGGTGCCCAAGTTTCTCGACGACCGGCTTGAAAAGTTTGTAGGGGATCTGTGTCGAGATGCCCGCGCCGTCGCCTGTCCGCGCATCGGCGTCCAGGGCGCCCCGGTGCATCAGGTTGCAGATGGAGCGCAGGCCGATGCGAAGGATCTCGTTCGAGCGTTCGCCACTGATTTTGGCAACCATTCCCACCCCGCAGGCATCCTTTTCGAAAGCCGGGTCATAAAGTGAAGTGCCGCTTCGGTCGTGTGGAAGAGAATGGTTCATCATGGGATTGGGTGCTCGTTGGAGAGGTTGGAGAATGGGCGTGATGAGTAAATGGTCTGTATTCGGGGGGAAGGGAATCTGGGACAACCACCTACTCTTGTGGATGAGATCCTTTCCCGCAAGCAAATGGCGTTCCAACACCAACTATTTCACAGTTCTTAATTTCCCTTCAAGAAATTCGGGAACTCACACTTCACATCCATTCCTTTTATCTCTTTCATGGAGCGTCGATGTGCGCAGTTCCGACCACCCATTCCAAGAGATCGGACGTCGATAGGAACTGGCGGATCTTTCTCTGGTTCCGTGTTCTTTTCTCGGCTCGGTTTTACTACCCCGTGATGGCTGTTCTCTTTTTGGATCTGGGGCTCACCGCCATCCAATATACCCTCCTGAATGTGGCATGGGCCGCCGCGAGCCTTCTCTCGGACATCCCGGCAGGGGTGCTGGCCGACAGAATCGGCCGCAAACCGCTGCTGGTGGCGGCGGGATGCTTGATGATCGCGGAGATGGTGATCCTCTGCCTCGCTCCTCACAACGGAGGGGGAGTGCTCTTCCTCTTCTGTCTGGCCAACAGGGTCCTGAGCGGTTTGGCCGAGGGGGCTGCAAGTGGTGCGGACGAGGCGATCGTCTTCGACTCACTTGCAGAAAGTGGCCGTGAAGGGGAATGGCATCATGTCATGGAAGAGTTGACCCGTTGGCAGTCGGTAAGTTTTGTCTTTGTGATGCTGATAGGAGGCGCTGTCTACGCTCCGGGTTCCGTGAATGCCGCCCTCTCCCTCCTTGGCATCCACGGCCACCTTGATCAGGAGGTGACCCTGAGATTTCCGCTTGTTTTGACGCTTCTCAGTGCCGTTGCCGTTTTTATCCTGGCCTTGAATTTCCGGGAGCCGACACGTCCCTCACCCCACTCACTGGAGGATTTTGAGGGACATCGGGCCTCCTCTGCGCTGGGAGCCTACACATTCACCCTCCGGGCGGGGCGTTGGTTGCTTGGAAATCCGATGGCACTCTTTGTTGTCTGCGCCGGTTTCGTCTTGGATTGCGTGGTCAGGCTTTTCCTTGTGTTCAGCACCTCCTACTTCCGATTAATCGAAATCCCGGAGGTCATCTTTGGAATTTTGGGGGCCGCCATGGGTGGGATCGGTCTGCTTGTCTCCCCCTGGATCCGCAGGATGGTGACAACCCGTAGCGTCGGAACCAGTTTCGCCATCATGACCGGGGTGGTCTTTCTCGGACTCCTGGGGGTGGCTTTTCATCCACCTTACTGGGGGATCGTGTTCGGATACCTGCTTTGGGGCGCCATGACGATGATTGGATTCAGCGTTTCGACCTACCTGAACCAACTGGTCGACTCCCATCATCGGGCCACCGTCCTCTCCTTTAAGGGGGTGACCGTTAATCTGGCCTATGCCGGCATCAGTCTGCTCTTTGCCCTCGCTCTCCGCATGGTTCCCGGATCCGATGCGCAGGAACAACTCGGCAGGGCTTTTGGTTTCCTTCCGTTCTGGTTGCTATTGACCGTCGGGATTCTCATTTTCTCGTTCAGAAAGCACCTTCGACTGCTAACATCGCTGGTTGCTGCCGGCCGACAATGATCCTTGCCTTTAACAAACCCTACGGAATCCTCTCCCAGTTCACTCCGGATGGATCCCGGAACGGCACGCTGGCCGGATTTGGTTTTCCCAAGGGAGTTCATCCCATTGGTCGGCTTGATGCAGATTCCGAGGGATTGCTCCTTCTCAGCGATGAGGCCGGGTTGAATACCCGACTTCTGGATCCCAAGTTCGGCCACACCCGGTGCTATTGGAGTCAGGTTGAGAAAATCCCAACCCCGAAATCTCTCGAAACAATGGCTCGGGGCATCCTCATCCAGGATCAAAAGACTAAAATCAAAACAAAAACCCGACCCTGCCGAGCTTGGTTGCTTGATCCCCAGCCCGACATCCCTCCCCGGGATCCTCCGATCCGCACACGCAGGAACATCCCTGACTGCTGGATCGCGCTGGAACTTACCGAGGGGAAAAACCGCCAGGTCCGGCGCATGACGGCTGCGATCGGTCACCCGACACTCCGCCTCATCCGGGTGGGCATTGGAAATCTTTCGCTTGGCGAACTTGCCTCGGGAGCTTGGAGGGAGTGCAATGTCGCGGAAAGACACCAGATCCTTGCCCAGTCATGAAGAGTTCTCTCGCCTTAATCAGTTTCCTTTCCCTACACCTCCTTGCCTTCCACGCAACGGGGCAAACTGCGCCGGAATATCTCTTCCATCCCGAGACGGCCTTGTTGCCCCCTGCTGGTAAAACTGGCGATTTGCAGGGATCCTCTGAAAAATCCTCAACCTCTCCCTCCCTGATGGTTGCGGCACACGAGGTCTCCTTCATCGATCCCCAGATCCTAATCGACAAGGAGGTCTTCCAAGCGCGTTTTGTCTCCGCGCTATGGAAGGGGAGTGCGTCAGAACTCCCTCACCAACGCAATGTCCTGATTGTCGGATCCGACTACGCCGTCATCGTGGATTATCTTTACAGAGGAGGAGACAAGGAAGTCACCGTGGACCGCCTGATTCACTTCACCTTCGGTTCTGCATCGTCGCAACCAAGCATCGATTCGGAAGGCACTGGTTGCCTCTCTTCTACCTCGGATGATGGGACGTCATTCCGCGTGCAATCTCTCACACCTGCAACGGTTACTCTCACCCCTGACTCGCCCCGCAAGGGCGTTAGCTTCTCCACTCAGTCAAAATTGCCAGTCCCCGTGACGACGATCATGCTGGCTGGGAAGGGTGGTAAGGCTCCCAAGGTTGACTATGTCAAGGCAGTCAATCCCATGGTCGTGAAGCTCAAGGTGACATTCGCAGATGGGCGGACCGACGAAGTCGCCATGGCCTGGGAGGCCCGCCCGCTTCACCTTGGGAAGAGCGAGTTCAATGGATGGGCTGCCGTCCTCAGGCATGATCCTCAAGGAACAGGAACAGGATCAGGCGCGACTGTTGGTGGGTGTTCGATTGAGATCAAGTAAAAGACCCGTGATTGAAGAGTTGTTGCGATAATACTCAACATTTCCAATTGATTCTCGCTCCACCGTCTCTGACCTCTGACTTCCGCCCCCCTTCCCCCCAGCCTCCGCTTCCCCTCGGAATAATGAGCGATCAAAAATCACCAATCAACAATGCTTCCGCCTCCCCTTGGCAGGTTCCCCTTCTCTGCCTTGGCTTGATTGCGTTGGTCTTCTCGATCTACGCCCAAACCCTCTGGCACGGATTCATTAATTTTGATGATCCGCTGTATGTTACGGAAAACCCCGTGATCCAGAAAGGGATCACCTGGGAGGGAATGAAGTATGCGGCAACCACAGTCTGTGACGAGAACTGGCATCCCCTGACGATGCTCACGCACATGGCGGACTGCCAGTTCTACGGGACATGGGCTGGAGGGCACCACCTGACCTGCCTGATGCTCCACGCCCTGGGAGTGGTGTTACTCTTCCTACTGCTACGCTCCATGACGGGAGCCCTCTGGAAGAGTGCGCTGGTGGCAGCCCTCTGGGCCGTGCACCCCCTGCGGGTCGAATCAGTGGCCTGGATCGCGGAGCTCAAGGATGTCCTCAGCGGAGACTTCTTCTTCATGACCCTGATTGTGTATGTGA
>Ga0118677_10003050_pt1 | contig 32531 bp, 22 predicted proteins | sample AliMusrvi5mmetaG_FD_86154 | JGI IMG/M metagenome (GOLD analysis project Ga0118677, IMG submission 86154) | reverse complement strand
CACATTCATACGCCGGGTGTATATGTTCAGCGGATATTCCAGGGAACACATTATGAAAAAAGAATTGAATTCGTGACGGTGAGAGAAAAATGACGATTGACGAATATGCGAATGACGAATAGCGAAAGAATTTGTTGAATTGGAAAATTATCAAAGAATAAAAAATGGCTTTAGATAAAAACGGAATAGCAAAGCGGATCGCACAGGAACTCAGGGATGGCTATTATGTGAATCTCGGGATCGGGATCCCGACGCTGGTGGCGAACTACATTCCTCAGGGGATGGAAGTGATCCTTCAATCTGAAAACGGGTTGCTTGGTATTGGCCCGTTTCCAATGGCAGAAGAAGTTGATCCGGATCTGATCAATGCCGGGAAACAAACAATCACAGCCTTACCGGGTGCGGCCTTTTTTGATTCATCTGTTAGTTTTGGGATGATTCGGGGTGGGCATATTGACCTTACCGTGCTGGGTGCTTTTGAAGTTTCCGAACAAGGTGATATCTCCAGCTGGAAGATCCCCGGGAAACTCGTCAAAGGCATGGGAGGCGCGATGGACCTTGTTGCTTCGGCAAAGAATATCATTGTTGCCACCACGCATACCGACAAGGATGGAAAATCCAAACTTGTAAAGCAATGCATGCTTCCGCTGACCGGCGTGAATTGTGTCAGGCGCATCATCACCGACCTGGCTGTTGTGGATGTAACGCCACAAGGATTTAAGCTGGTTGAACGCGCCCCGGGAGTGTCGGTGGAGGAAATTTTAAATGCCACGGAAGGGACGTTGATCGTTGCAAATGAGATACCGGAGATGCAGTTGTAGCGTTTATTTTTCAGTTCATCAATCATAAACGAAGATTTCAATAACCTATGAATTATCCCAGCAAAGTAACCATCGGCGACATCACCATCAGGGATGGCTTTCAGCATGAAGAAAACTTTATCCCCACGGAAGCAAAGATCTGGGTTGCAGAGCAGCTGATCCTCGCCGGCTTCAGGCACATCGAAGTCACCAATCTTGGCAACCCGCTGGGAATGCCACAGTTCAGGGATGCTGATGAAGTGCTGAAGAGCATCAGGAACAGTAAAAAAATCGCCCATCTCATCGGGGATGTTTCCATCACCGCCATTACAATCCGTGAGAAAGCGATTGAACGTGCCATCCGTGCAAGGAAGGAGGGGTTTGGCCCGGACAGGATCCTACTGATGGTCTCTACAAGCGAATCTCATCATGTAAAAAATTCAGGACTCAGCCTGGCTGATTACTGGAAGATGGCGGAAAAATATATTCCGTTAGCGAGGGATGCCGGGCTCATGGTGAACGGAACCGTCAGTACCATCTGGGGATGCCCGATCGAAGGGCCTACCGAAATGAGCAAAGCGATCGAATTTACAAAACGCTGGTTCGAGATCGGGGCTAACGATGTAGAGCATGCTGATCATGACGGTTCTGCCAGTCCCGACAGGGTTTACAGGTATTATTCGATGCTGCTTGACGCAGGATCAAAAGTGGAAAAGCAGATTGTTCATTTCCATACTACCCGTGGATGGGGACTTGCAAATGTACTTGCAGCACTCCAAGCCGGGATGGTGAATTTTGAATCATCGATGGGCGGTATCGGCGGACAGCCGGCAAATTTTGTCAGCGGTGTTCCTGTGGCCGGAACCGGGAGTTATTACTATAAAGATCCGAATCTTGTGGGATTGGTTTCAACTGAGGACATGATCGTGATGATGGATGAAATGGGCATAGATACCGGTGTTGACGTTGATAAAGTACTGGAAATTGGCCAGATGGTTGAACGGATTGTTGGAAGACGGCTGAGGTCTGAATCCATCAGGAACGGGAGGATTCCCAAGGCAATGACTGTTAAATTATGAACGAATGAAAATCATAGAATTACCGAGAGAAGGAATGCAGAGCAGTCCGTTCATCATTCCGACCCGGTTGAAAATTGAATATATAAACCTGTTATTGAAAGCAGGATTCCATACAGTGGAGATGGGAAGCATGGCTTCGCCAAAGTTTGTTCCACAGGTTGCTGATACCGTTGATGTGATTAAAAACCTTGATCTCACGGATAGCAAATCAAAATTGATGGTATTGGTACTTAATACCAGAGGCGCTGAAATATTGTCTGGTCTGGAACAAGTGGACTGCATTTCATATCCCTATTCCATCTCACCGGTCTTCCTGAAAAAAAACCTCAATGCAACCCAGGAAAAATCGTTTGAAGATGTCAGGGCGATCCTGGAGATCTGTCGCCAAACCAGGAAAGAAGCTGTCATCTATCTTTCCATGACATTCGGAAACCCATACGGGGATGAGTGGAGCATGGAAATCCTGAAGGAACACATCGGAAAACTGGCTGATGCCGGGGCAAAAGTGATACCGCTTTCGAATGTCTCAGTGCTGATAGATAAAAAGATGGTTAGGGATGTATTTACTGAGGTCAGGAAAACATTCCCGGATATTGAATTCGGACTTCATCTGCACACCGATGGGAAGAACCAGGGGGCTATGGTTGATGCAGCCCTGGATACCGGGATCACGCGGTTTGACAGTGTTCTGCACGGGCTCGGTGGATGCCCGATGACAGGCGGCAAGATGCTGGGGAATCTCGATACTAGCTATCTTTTACATCATCTTGAACAAAAGAAGATCAATGCGAATATCGACGAACAAATTTTTAAGCGTGCAAGTATAATGGCAACGAAGGTATTTATGTCTTCTGAATGATTACAGTTATTAATGAAAGATTAACCAATAAATAACACTTTTATGATTCTGACTGAAGAACACCACATGATTCGCAAAACCGTTCGTGATTTTGCTGAACGCGAGATACGTCCAGTCGCCCGGGAACTTGATGAAAAGGGCGAATTTTCAATTGAACTGACCAAAAAGCTGGGTGATATTGGCCTGTTTGGTCTCCGGACTCCGCATGAGTATGGCGGGTTGGATATGGATACGCTGGCATACGTGCTTGCCGTTGAAGAGCTGGCACGTGTTGACAGTTCACAGGCAGCCACCATAGCGGCCCATATCTCACTGGGCATTGGACCAATCCTGCATTACGGGACAGAGGAACAGAAAAAATTCTACCTCCCGATGCTGGCCACAGGTGAAGCAACCTGGGCATTCGGGCTGACTGAGCCTGAAGCCGGATCGGATTCAAGAAATACCAAATCCACGGCTGTCCTTGACGGGGATCATTGGATTATCAATGGTTCGAAGACCTTCATCACAAATGGCTCATCAAGGATCAATAAGGGTGCCACTGTCCAGGTTGTGACGGATGAGAAAGACGGTAAGAAAGAGTTTTCCACCATCCTGGTGAATGCCGATACACCCGGGTTCCGACGTGTACCCATGCATGGGAAGATGATGTGGCGTGCATCTGACACAGCAGAGTTGTTCTTTTCAGATTGCAGGGTTCCTGTAAGCAACCTGCTCGGTAAGCGGGGTGAAGGTTCCAAGATCATGCTGAATACCCTCGACAGCGGCAGGCTTGCGATTGCTGCCATCGGGCTCGGACTTGCGCAGGGGGCTTTCGAGATGGCACTGAAATATGCCAAGCAGCGAAAACAATTTGGGAAACCGATTGCCCAATTCCAGGTCAATGCGTTCAAACTGGCCGATATGGCTACGAAAATCGAGCTAGCCCGAAATTTATTGTACAAGGGAGCATGGTTGAAATCCAACGACAAACCATTTGCAAAAGAGGCTGCAATGGCAAAATTATATTGCTCGGAAATTGCCAGGGAAGTAGCGGACGAAGCAGTTCAGCTTCATGGCGGGAATGGTTTAATGAAAGCATATGACATCGAGCGGTTTTACCGTGATCAGCGTCTTCTCCAGATTGGCGAAGGTACTTCGGAAATTCAGCGCCTTGTAATTTCGAGGTACATTGGATGCTACGATGATTAATGAAACCGTTCAGCCAGGGTGAAGGATTCTTTCATCCTGATCCCTTTTTCGGTTTGCGCCAAAGTACAGCATTCATGGTAAAGATCATGCTCAAAGAACAGCACATATTCATTGTTCACGGCCTCGTTAAGAAATGTTGATTTTTCATCCAGTGTAATCAGGGGACGGGTATCGTAGCTCATTACATAGGGCAGGGGAATATGTGCTATGGAAGGCAGCAGATCGGCCATGTATACCAATGTATTGCCATTGCACCGGATGAATGGAATTACCTGTCCGTTGGTATGACCATGAAAGAGGCGCACAGAAATTCCGGGAAACAATTCACAATCTTCTTCGATCAGGTTTAATCTTCCAAACTCTTTAATCGGAAGAATATTCTCTTTCAGGAATGATGCTTTCTCCCGGTTATTTGGATTGGTCGCCCAGTCCCACTGCTTTTTGCTGGTGTGATAGATGGCATTCCTGAAAGTTGGAACATATCCGGTTTTGTCCTTATTCCAGCGGATGGCATCTCCGCAATGATCAAAATGAAGATGCGTCAGGATGACGTCCGTGATATCATCTGTCGTATAACCGGCATTAGCTAGTGAAGAATCCAGGCTGGCCTCTCCGTTCAGGTAATAGTTTGCGAAAAATTTTTCCGTTTGCTTTGTCCCGATCCCCGTATCAATAAGTATCCGGCGATCATCATCCACAATTAGAAGGCAGCGCATGATCCAGTTACACAGGTTATTTTCATCACACGGATAGGCTTTGCTCCAGATCACTTTGGGAACAACACCAAACATAGCGCCGCCATCCAGCTTTAAATTCCCTGTATTTATCGAAATTAATTTCACGGAATATCAATTAATAAATTTTCAAAATATCTGATTGGCTTTTACCATTTTGCATTTTACCATTCTACTATTTGTATTCCTGCACCACCATCTCTCCTTTGATCACCCTCAGCGCATTCGTCGCCATGGCCTTGATCTCATTATCCCCAGGATACAGGAAAGTCGGGGCAAATTTATCCACATGGTCGAGAATCTCTTTCACAACAAAGCTGCTGTGAGCAAGTTCGCCGGTAATCAGGATCCCATCCACGTCTCCTTTAAGTACAGCAAACATTTCCCCAATGGTTTTTGAAACCTGGTAAGCCATTGCACGCATGATTAAACTTGCATGCTCATCCCCATTGCTGATCCTGTTCTCAATCTCATTCATGCTCCGTGTTCCCAGGTGTGCATTGATGCCGCCACAGTGTGTAAGAAGGCACAACATCTGGTCGAGCGTTTTCTTTCCGTCGAAACAAGCTCTGACAACATCTCCAAGCGGAAGGCTGCCACTCCGGACCATAGAAAACGGACCGTCGCCTTCAAATCCCTGGTTCACATCAATGACACGCCCTTTTTGATGAGCTCCGACCGTTGTGCCATTTCCGATATGTACAACGATAAGATTCATTTCTTCATATTTTTTCTTGTGCGTCTCAGCATGCATCTTGGCCACCGCTTTCTGATTCAGGGCATGGAAGATTGATTTCCTCACAATATCAGGAGCACCGGTAATACGGGCGATATCCTGCAATTCATCCACTACTGTCGGATCGGCGATAAGGGCAAGTGTGCCGGGAATTTCTCCGGCAATGGCATCTGCAAGCAAACCGGCAATGTTGATCACATCTTCTCCAACCGGGCTGAAGACCAGGTCATGCTTCAGTGCTTCATTCACTTTGTAAACTCCGGATTCCACGGGTTTAATCAGTCCACCGCGTGAAATAATAACCTTCAGCTGGCTGGTTGAAAACTGGTTGTTGGAAAGTTCCCTGATCACTACATCCTTGCGGAATCCAACCTGGTCATAGATAGATGAGAATGCCGCCAGTTCTTCTTTTTGATGTTTCCTGCTGTTCATATACAGCAATTTGTAGTTATCATAAACTGCAATCTGTGTTTCCTGGTCTTTGGGGTTAACGACGAGAATGTTAAACGGGATCATAAATTAGGATTTAGGGATTACATATTTCTGCGGTATTGTCCGCCAACACTGAAAAGTGTTTGTGTTATTTCACCAATTGAACAGACTTTGGTTGCTTCCATCAATGCCTCAAAGATATTATGATTTTTTGTCGCGGCATCAACCAGGTTTTTCTGTTGTTTTACAACTTCGTCTGCCCAGGTTTTATGCAGCTCTTCGAGCATGCTGATCGGATATTGTTTTTCCGTTTCCGTAGCACGGATCACTTCCCCCGGGAGGATTGTCGGAGAACCTTTGCTCGAAAGGAATGTATTGACTCCGATGATGGGTAATCCGCCGTTATTCTTAAGGGTTTCATAATACAGCGATTCTTCCTGGATCTTCCCGCGCTGGTACATCGTCTCCATGGATCCAAGCACACCACCGCGTTCTGAAAGCCTTTCAAACTCCAGCAACACGGCTTCCTCAACCAGGTTCGTCAGTTCCTCGATAATAAATGAACCCTGGTTTGGATTCTGGTTTTTTCCCAGTCCCAGTTCATGGTTGATGATCATCTGGATGGCCATGGCCCGCCTGACGGAACCTTCAGTCGGCGTGGTGATCGCTTCATCGTGGGCATTGGTGTGCAAAGAATTGCAATTATCATAGATCGCATAAAGCGCCTGCAGTGTAGTCCTGATATCATTGAAATCAATTTCCTGCGCATGCAGTGAACGACCTGAAGTCTGGATATGATACTTCAACATCTGCGACCTTGGATCTGCCTTGTACCTATACTTCATGGCTTTCGCCCAGATCAGGCGGGCAACACGGCCAATGACGGAGTATTCGGGATCAAGGCCATTGGAGAAAAAGAAAGAGAGGTTGGGCGCAAATTTGTTGATGTCCATGCCACGGGATACATAGTATTCCACATAAGTGAATCCATTGGCCAATGTGAATGCCAGCTGTGAGATCGGATTTGCACCAGCTTCGGCAATATGATAACCGGAAATTGAAACCGAATAGAAATTCCTGACATCATGATCAATGAAATATTCCTGGACATCCCCCATCATCTTCAACGCAAAATCTGTAGAGAAAATGCAGGTGTTCTGGGCCTGGTCTTCCTTCAGGATATCTGCCTGGATGGTTCCCCTGACCTTATTCAGCGTTTCGCTTTTTATCTTTTCGTAGATTTCTGCCGGCAGTACCATATCCCCGGTGACCCCCAGAAGCAGCAGCCCAAGTCCATCATTCCCTTTCGGAAGATCACCCTGGTATGTGGGTCTTACAGTCCCTTTTTTCTTGTAAATGGAGTTGATCTTTTTCAAGACTTCTTCCTTCAGGCCATTCTGCAGAATGTATGCTTCGCATTGCTGATCGATCGCTGCATTCATAAAATATCCCACCATGGCTGGTGCCGGACCATTGATCGTCATGGATACCGAAGTGTTCGGATCAAGGAGGTGAAATCCCGAATACAGTTTTTTCGCATCATCAAGACAACACACGGATACACCGGAATTCCCGATCTTCCCATAGATATCGGGGCGCATTTCAGGATCATGTCCATAGAGCGTGACCGAATCATAAGCTGTGGATAACCTTACAAATGGCATCCCGGCCGAAACATAATGGAACCGCTTATTGGTGCGTTCAGGACCGCCCTCACCGGCAAACATCCGTGTGGGATCTTCGCCTTCACGCTTGAAAGGGAATACGCCGGCTGCATACGGAAATTCTCCAGGGACATTTTCTTTAAGGTTCCATCTGAGAATATCTCCCCAGGCCTGGTATGATGGCAGCGAAATCTTCGGGATCTTAAGATGAGACAAGGATTCTGTATGTGTCTCCACGCGGATCTCCTTTCCCCGGATTTCATAGCTGTAAAATTCTCCGGTATAAGCTTCCTTCTTCTTCTCCCAATTTTTTATAATATCAAAATTCAACGGGTCAAGTTCCTTTGTTACTTCTGAAAAAAGAAGATCCAGTTCAAGCATGATGCCGGTCTGGTTGCTGGGTGCTGCATTTTCATGGCTGAGGCGTTCAGGCTTTTCCCTGATCGTCTCAATGGTTTGTGCAATGGAATAAAGATGCTGGGCAACGTTCGACTGGTCTTCTGCCCATTTATTATAATTTCGTATCGTCTCGGAAATCTCTGCCAGGTACCTAACGCGCCGGGGAGGAATGATACTGATCTTTTCGAGGCTCTCATTTTTGGCTTCAAAATGGCTGAAGAAGGTCACTCCGGTTTTTTCTTCAATTTTCCTGATGAGGGCTCTGTAGAGACTATTGATCCCCGGATCATTGAATTGTGATGCAACTGTACCGAACACCGGCATTTGTTCCAGGCTCTTTTCAAAGAGCTTGTGATTGCGCTGGTATTGTTTTTTTACATCCCTCAGGGCATCAGGTGCACCGCGTTTATCAAATTTGTTGATGGCCACAAGATCAGCAAAGTCAAGCATGTCGATCTTTTCCAGCTGGGTGGCGGCGCCATATTCAGGTGTCATCACGTAGAGTGTCAGGTCGCTGTGATCTACGATCTCTGTATCCGACTGACCGATCCCGGAAGTCTCGACGATCACCAGGTCAAATTCTGCAGCTTTCACGATACTGATTGCATCTCTTACATATTTTGACAACGCCAGGTTCGACTGGCGGGTTGCCAGTGATCGCATGAAGACATTGTTGTTGTTGATCGAATTCATACGGATACGATCGCCAAGCAATGAACCGCCGGTCTTGCGCTTGGTTGGATCGACTGAGATTATGGCCAGTGTTTTTTCCGGCAGATCGGAGAGAAACCGGCGTACGATTTCATCCACCAGTGAGGATTTTCCGGAACCACCTGTTCCTGTGATTCCAAGGACCGGAATTCTTCTTGTTGCCGACATCTCCTCAATCTTCGTCATCAAAGGCCGGGTCTTCTCAGGAAAATTCTCTGCTGCTGAGATCATTTTGCCAAGTATCTTCCGGTCTTTCAACGGGATTTTTTTCAGGTCTGCAGCAGTGACATTCCCGACAGGAAAATCAGACATTTCCAGGATAAGATTGATCATTCCCTGGAGTCCCATTTCCCTTCCGTCATCCGGTGAAAAAATCTTTGCGACACCATAGTCCTGCAGTTCCCTGATCTCGTAAGGGAGGATCACCCCACCGCCGCCACCAAAGATCCGGATGTGTTCGCAGCCCTGTTCCTTCAACAGGTCAACCATGTACTTGAAATATTCAATGTGCCCCCCCTGGTAAGAGGTCAATGCGATGGCCTGAACATCTTCCTGAATTGCGCAATCGACGACTTCCTTTACTGACCGGTCATGACCCAGGTGGATCACTTCGGCACCGCTGGCTTGCAGTATCCGGCGCATGATGTTTATTGTCGCATCATGGCCGTCAAAAAGGGAGGCTGCGGTAACAATCCGGATGTGATTTACCGGCTGATAAACTGTCGTTTCCTGCATCAGATCGCTGGTTTACTATTAATCATTCATGATTGCCCGTGAAATGATGATCTGTTGGATCTCGCTTGTGCCTTCATAGATCTGCGTCAGCTTGGCTTCACGCATCAGGCGCTCCACGTGGTATTCCTTTACATAGCCGTAGCCGCCATGGATCTGGACAGCTTCCGTAGTCACATACATAGCAGTTTCAGCGGCCCAGTATTTTGCTATGGCACTGGCCGTGCCATAGGGCTGGTTCTGATCTTTCAGCCAGGCGGCTTTCAGACAAAAATGGCGTGCTGCTTCAATCCTGACATGCATCTCCGCCAGTTTGAATGCAACTGCCTGGTGATTGATGATTTCTGTTCCAAAGGCTTTCCTTTCCTTGGCATATTTCAACGCCCTTTCATAGGCGCCTTGCGCAATACCCAAGGCCTGCGCCGCGATCCCGATCCGTCCGCCTTCGAGTGTTTTCATGGCGAATTTAAAACCGAAACCATCTTCCCCAATGCGGTTTTCCTTAGGAACGATAACATCCGTGAACATGACTGAGTGAGTATCCGAACTCCGCATTCCCATTTTGTCTTCGTGGGGTCCTAATGAGATGCCTGGTGAATGACGGTCTACAATCAGGACATTGATTCCCTTGTGACCTTTTTCTGGATGTGTCTGCGCGATCAGGAGGTATGTGGATGCGGAATTTCCGTTGGTGATCCAGTTTTTCGTACCATTCACGAGGTAATGATCACCTTTATCAATGGCAGTCGTTTTTTGTGAAGTGGCATCAGACCCGGCATTGGGCTCAGAAAGCAGGAACGCGCCAATCTTTTCACCGCGTGCAAGCGGTTTCAAGTATTTCTCTTTCTGTGCTTCCGTTCCGAATTCTTCAAGTCCGTAGCACACCAGGGAATTATTTACAGAGATGATCACACCTACCGAGGAATCGACTTTTGATATTTCCTCCATCGCAAGTACATAAGAGATGGTATCCATGCCACCACCATCATACCTGGTGCTCACGAGCATCCCGAGAAAACCAAGGTCTGCCATGGCTTTGACATGATGCGCAGGATATTCTGCCTTTGCGTCCCTTTCAAGGACGTCTTTTATCAGTTCGCGCTGGGCATAATCCCTGGCCGACTGCTGGATCATAATCTGTTCTTCCGTGAAAGTAAATTCCATAACAATTGATTGAAAAATGAAAGAAATAGATGGATAAGTAACCTTAGGATTATTATACAAATTTAGCACTTACATAGAATGATTCCGTTTTTTAACAAGAATTAACAATAAATGGAATCGAAATGCTTGAGTGTGTTGATATTTGTCAATATTTTCAATGCTTTTCAATCTTGATGTCGCAATTTGCGACATCAAGTTCAGATAATCAGCCTTTGATAATTTGAACATAAAATCACGCGGAAACCGATCAATGTTCCTTCTGACCTGTTCGTTTAATCGCCGGGTTGTCACTCCGTAAATTCTTGTCAGGTCACTGTCAATAATGACTTTTTTACCTCGTAAAAGATAAATCTGTGAAATGATCTCGTCTTCCTTATGATTCATATTCATTTTTTTTTTTTTGCTTAATCGGGTTAATCGAATAAAGTAATACATGAAGCCCATCTGTTTTATATCAGTATTTGATTGATAAGTATCATCGTTCTGTAGAATCCGGAAGCCGGGATTGTAATAATCTTTCTAAATTTGGGTTCTAATAGAAATATATTTTGTGAATAAAACAACAGATTATTTAATCATCGGCGCCGGTATCATTGGATTGGCCATTGCCAGAGAGTTGAAGCAGCGCAATCGGGATGCCGGGATCATCGTGATTGATAAAGAGCCTGATGTGGCTTATCACAGCAGTGGGCGAAACAGCGGCGTTTTGCATGCAGGCTTTTACTACTCTTCCGATTCTCTCAAAGCAAAATTTACGCGTGACGGAAATCAGCAGATGAAGGAATACTGCAGGGAAAAGAAACTAAAACTGAACGAATGCAAAAAGGTTGTTGTTACCACCAATGAATCTGAACTGGAAGCATTGTATGAACTGGAGCGACGCGGCAAAAAAAATGGAGTCGATGTTTCCATCATCACCGAAACAGAATTAAAGGAGATTGATCCCAATGCAAAGACAACACAATTTGCATTGTTCTCTCCAAATACTGCAACGATTGATCCTGTAGAGGTCAACCAATCTATAAAAAATGACCTGGTTGCAGCCGGAGTTGAATTCTTCTTCAATGAGGGATACCTGAAACGCAGCGGGACTGACAGCATTACCACCACTGCCGGTACCATCATAAAGGCCACAAAAATCATCAATGCTTCCGGGTTGTACGCTGATAAGATTGCAAAGGATTTTAATTTCTCAAGACAATATACAATCATTCCGTTCAAGGGAATTTACCTGAAATACATGAAAAAAGACAAGCCGATCCGGACCAACATCTACCCGGTTCCAAACCTGAAGAATCCTTTCCTGGGGGTTCATTACACTGTGACTGTTGATGGAATAATTAAGATCGGGCCGACATCAATTCCTGCATTCTGGAGGGAAAATTACAAGGGGATGGATAATTTCAGATCAGGGGAGATGGCGGATATCCTGGCATGGGAAGCGAAACTGTTTCTTACAAATTCGTTTGGATTCAGGAACCTGGCGTTTGAAGAGATCAGGAAATACAATAAATCACATTTTATAAACCTGGCGGCAAAACTCGTGCATTCAATCGATAAATCAGGATTTACTGAATGGAGCAAGCCAGGGATCAGGGCACAATTGCTGAACCGGAAGACATTGGAACTTGTGCAGGATTTTATCGTTGAAGGAGACACTGAAACGATTCATGTGCTGAATGCTGTTTCACCCGCATTTACCAGCAGTTTCCCGTTTGCAAAATGGGTTGTCGAAAATTATGTGGAGAAGACGTAATAATTAATTAGCGTTTTTGCGGTAAAAATGATATTGAGAAGAATAAGATTGAATAACCTTGTTGATCAAAGAGTCCGAATCAAGTAAACAACAAAACATAGCATTATGGAAACTATATTAAGATTTAAGCAAGATGAGTTAATGGATTTCGTGATCCGTTACATGACCAAACTTGGTGTTCCGGAAGAAGATGCAAAGATTGTGGGGCGGGTATTGATCTGTGCAGATATCCGTGGCGTCGATTCACACGGACTGATCCGTCTGGGCTCCTATTATGGAAGCCGGATCAGCAAAGGATACATCAATCCGCTTACACCTTTTAAGATAGTGAATGAAACTCCGACAACGGCGCTGATTGATGGCGGAAATGGTTGTGGACAGGTCGTTTCACACAAGGCCATGAAACTTTGTATCGAGAAAGCAAAGACCTCTGGCATTGCTGCAATCACAGTAAACAGCAGCAATCACTTTGGCATTGCTGGTTACTATTCCATGATGGCATTGAAGCATGATATGATTGGTCTGTGCCTTACCAACTCACAACCCCTGGTTGCACCGACTTATGGAAAAACAGCAATCCTTGGAACAAACCCGATCTCCGTTGCAGTTCCTTCTTACAGCCGCTATCCCTATTTACTGGACATGGCAACAAGTGCTGTCGCCTACGGAAAAATCCAGTTGTATGAAAAGAAAAAGGAGCATATTCCGATTGGCTGGGGAGTTGATGAAGACGGAAATGTTACCAATGAGCCTTCAAAAATAAGGCCAGGCGGTCATGGAGCATTATTGCCTCTCGGTGGAATGGACATTACGGCGGGATATAAAGGCTACGGATTGGCGCTTTTGGTTGAGATCCTCTGTTCAACCTTATCCGGAGGTAAATTCCTGACCCAGGTTGGCGGTCCCGCAAAGCCTGAACCAACAGGTGTTTCGCATTTCTTCATGGCACTGAATATAGAAGCGTTCCGTCCGATCATTGATTTCAAGAAGCAGATGGATGATATGATAGGTTTGCTGAAAAATTCTCCGTTGGCTGTCGGCCGGGAGGAGATCCTCGTTGCAGGAGAAAAAGAATTTGCCTATGCCGAGTTCAATGAAGAGCATGGTGTTCCGCTCATTAAACCCATCGTGGATGAACTGAAAGAAGAAGGAGATAAGATTGGCGTGCCGTTTGATATTCATCCGGTGATGGAAGAATAGATCATCACATATTTGAAATGATCTCCGTCCCAAACTCCGAACACTTGAGTTTCGTTGCGCCTTCCATCTGCCGCTCAAAATCGTAGGTCACCCGCTTCTTCAGGATTGATTTTTCGAGTCCGCTTACAATCATGTCGGCTACTTCCTGCCATCCCATGTATTCGAGCATCAACACACCGGAGAGTATCACAGAACCGGGATTTACCATGTCTTTTCCGGCATACTTGGGCGCTGTTCCATGTGTCGCTTCGAATACCGCATGTCCGGTCATGTAGTTGATGTTTGCACCGGGTGCAATGCCGATCCCACCGACAATGGCTGCAAGAGCATCTGAGATATAATCACCGTTCAGGTTCAGCGTTGCAATTACAGAATAATCAGCCGGCCGGGTAAGGATCTGCTGAAGAAATGCATCTGCAATGACATCCTTCACAATTATTTTTCCGCTTTCAACAGCATTCTTCTGCGCCTGGTCAGCAGCAGCTTCGCCCTGTGATTCCTTGATCTTATCATACTGTGCCCAGGTAAAGACCTTGTTCCCGTATTCTCTTTCGGCCAGCTCATAACCCCATTTCTTGAACTGTCCTTCCGTGAATTTCATGATGTTCCCTTTGTGAACCAGTGTGAGGGATGGCTTTTTATTCTGAAGGGTGTATTCGATTGCAGCCTTTACCAGCCGCTCGGTTCCTTCTTTCGAAACCGGCTTGATCCCGATCGAAGAGGATTCGGGGAAGCGGATCTTTTTTACTTCCATCTCCTTAATAAGGAAATCAATGACTTTCTTTACTTCGGGAGTACCTTCGAGCCATTCGATGCCGGCATAGATATCTTCGGAGTTCTCACGGAAGATGACCATATCGGTTGTTTCGGGATGCTTAACAGGGGAGGGGACGCCTTTAAAATACTTCACCGGCCTGAGGCAGACATAAAGATCCAGGATCTGGCGCAGGGCTACATTGAGTGAGCGAATTCCTCCGCCAACAGGCGTTGTGAGCGGTCCTTTGATTGCCACGATATACTCACGGATCAGGTCGAGTGTCTCTTTCGGGAGCCAGTCGCCGGTCTGTTTGAATGCTTTTTCTCCTGCGAGTACTTCCTTCCATATAATTTTGCGTTTTCCTGAATATGCTTTTTCAACTGCAGCATCAAACACCCTGACACTGGCGTTCCAGATGTCGGGACCGGTTCCGTCGCCTTCAATAAAAGGAATAATGGGATGATCGGGAACTACAAGGGTTCCATTCTTGATGGTGATTTTTTCGCCGTTCATTTTTTATGATTGTATAGATTAATAATTTTCTTAAAGCCTGTTTAATCTTTCTCGCTGATTTCGCTGATTTATTCGCAGATCGACGCAGATTTTTTTTCCGATGACAAACTTCTTTGCGAAATCTGCGCAAGGATCAGCGTTATCTGCGAGAATTATTTTTGATAATGTTTATTCTATATGCCCTGATCCAAAAGAATCATTTTCATTCAAGGTCTTGATCAGTGCTCCCCACTTTTTATCAACTTCAAAATAGTGCTTCAGATAATAATTTCCGAAAAGGAAATGCGCCTTCACAATCTTCACTCCCCTTACCGCCATGCTCGTGAAGAAATTCTCGATCATACCTGATGCGATGCCTCTTCCCTGCAGTGATGAAGTAACGACAATGCCGTCCAAAAGTACATTTTTATTTTCAAGCTGACGCCACGTCAGTCCTCCGATGATCTTTTCATTCACATCTGTTACAACATAATGATGATCGGCATCAGAGATTTCCTTGGGATAATTTTCCCTGAAGAAGAGCTGATAGAGCTGTCCGATCTCCCGCGGTTCACCGGGTTCACGCTGAACGTATGTCGCTCCCGATTTATCTGTCAGGTTGAATTTCACAACGACATGCTCCTTCAGGTTTTCCCCGACCTTCACAAGGTCGACCTGGTGCGCAAACTGTAACCGTGGAAAAACCATCCTGCTGAATTTATCTTTATCCTCGGGATTAACGATGACCGATTGCAGTTCTGATAATTCAATCAACTGTATAGGCAGTATTTCCGGGTCTTTCTGCATTTTTTCGAGCAGCTTGTCAAATGCTGACAAAATTTTTGCATCTGCATCATTGAAATAGGAATGACGATAAAAATAGTACCGGATCAATTCTGAATATCCCTGCAGCTTGTATAATTCCAGCAGTTCAAAGATTGTCTGTTCCTTGGCATCTCCAGTAGTCAGAGGATTCATGCGGTACCATTCCCCGTACTGGTCGATTGCGCTGTAAAGCGCCAGCGGAAGATAGCACCTGCCCATGTTTATTTTCATATACTTGTCAAGATCATCCAGGAGATTTCCATTATCAAAATAACCCATGGGTTTTTCCAGGAGATCATGATGCAGGGTCTTCAGGAACTCTGCAGCTTCTTCCTTTCCCAATGCTTCAATGCAGGCATCAAAGATCCAGCTGACATCGAGCTGGCCTTTGCACCAGGGATAGAGCGACGCAGTTTTGCAGTAAAAATCCTGAACGATCGGTCCTATCAACGATATCGTATTTTTATAGCTTGTCCAGCCGGTCAATGATAGTAATACTGCGCTTTCCCTGAAATCCATTTCAGGAACAGCCACGTTGGCTGGAGATATGATCCCGGGAACGATCTGGAACCCGCTGTTGTGCCAGGCCCTGAAGATTACTGTGAATGCTTTCGTAAAGACTTTCTTCCATGAATGGGCACGCAGGTAGCCGGCAGATTTATGGATCTCTGAAAACTCACGGATCTTGTCCCATGCAGTAAGCCCGCCAATATATTGCGTGCTGAGGATCCCGAAATTAGGCCTGCTGCTGCCGAGATGAGGCCCAACTGCCGGACCATAAGGAAATCCTGCCAGCGATGCAAGCCAGTAAAATGTATCGGGTTTTGGCTTGAAATAAGGACTTTCAGCCATCACTATATGCAGGTCAAAATGTTTTCCTGATGCGGTGTTGATGCTTAACCGGTAATGCCTGAAATCCTTGAAGGCCTGCAAACGCAGAACCCAGACTCCTCCTTCCGGAATATCATTCAGGCTGAAGTCCTGTTCATTGAATGCAAGGATTATGCTTTCCTGCAGGAAATTCGTGGACTGGAAAATATGCAGGATCTTTTCTTTCTCGCGCTCCTGCAGCCCATATTCAAACATCATCTTGCTCTGCCATTCCTCAACGGAATGCTTTGGCAGACGCTGCTCAATTGATTTCTCGAATGTCTCAGCAAGTTTAAAGAAATATTCTTCAGCACGCTTTGAAAGGAACGGGTCTTTTTTATGAAGGATCCACCGCGACAACTCTGCCCTTACCGAAACATAGTATTCAAGGTGCATGACGGCAAAATTGAAAAGCATCCTCAAAACCGTTTCGAATTGTTTCTGGTTTTGTTCTTCTGCCGGCCATGCCAGGTGCGTCCGGTACCAGTATAATCGCTGTTTCAAGGCATCCAGCCTGTGTTTCCCGAAATTGCTGGTGGCAATGTCACGAATGGAATCTTCATCGAGAAATGAAAGACCCGATTCAATAAAGAACGGCATGTATGGGATCTGTTCCGGATCCGGTGCTTTCAGCAAAATAAGCCGATACGCCAGGGTACGGAGGGCTTCCTCGGGATGATAAGCAAGTGCTTCAAGGCGATGTCTCATTACCTGTGCCAGGCGCGGCTCCACTTCACTGAAGATCTTGCCGAGCTCATTGGTGGCTTTGATTGCTACTTCCGGGTCTGAAAAAAGTGAAATACAGATCAGATCGTTTACACGGATCAAATCCTGATTTTTCGATTTTAGCCTTGGGAAATCAGCTTCATTGAAAACCTGTTCATGAACCATGTAAACATTTTCCGAAACGGTTTGATGGGATACATCCCAGCCTTCTTTAACCGGGCAGAAGGCGATCATCTCCGGGTTCCCGATCCATAATTTAGGCTGACGGGTAAAAAGTCCGAGGTCAACATCTGCTGAAGTGACCTTGTATTTCAGGTTGCCGATCTGGTAAAAGTCATCACCGGCCTTTATTACAGTCAGGTATTTCAGGCTTCTTCGGTTGAACAGTTTCTGATCCTTATAAATAATATCGGTTTCCAGGATCCCAAGATCACGGAAAAACCATCGCGGGATCTGTATTGCTGTATCATTTCCGGTGAGGGTGACTATGTTGCTGATGTATAGTTTCTCTATCACTTCTCGGAAACTGGTCTCAATGATCTTCCTGTTAAAGGAACCTTTTGGAGTCAGTTCCCCAAGTTCACTGCTGAAATCCCTTTCCAGCAATGTGAAATTGATCACGCGCTCGTAGGGCGCGGCATCTGCGTTCGCAGCCATGACGATCTGGTGGAAATATTCCGTCAGATTGTCTCCTGAAATGGATTTGAAAATCGGGTCTTCCCTGTCCGGCGTGATCAATAAAACATTGTAGGGAAGCGCATCTCCGACCAGGAATGTATGTTTTATTCCGGGGACTTTATAGAATTTTTTCTCGATCACCTGCGGTGCAACAGTTTGTCCGCGGTTGTTTTTATAAATATCCTTGACCCGGTCGATGATGTTGTAAAATCCATCCTTATCTACTGTGAAAACATCCCCGGTTGACATCCAGTAATCAGTTTCCCCTGAACACGGATAAGCGATGACATCCTGGGGGCCTGCATCCTCAAGGTATCTCCCGATATAATGTCCGCTCAGTTGTAACTCCGAATTTTCGGCCAGGCGGGTCTTTACGCCGGGCAATGGAATCCCGACCGTTGATTCCCGGTACTTCCCGGGCGGAGTCATTGTTATTCCCCCGGTTGCTTCAGTCATCCCGAATCCACTACATAAATGAATCCCGTAAGAATTGAAGAACTGGAAAACCCTGGGATCAAGGTACCCGGCGGCCGACAATCCCCAGCTCAGCCTGTCTCCGACGATCTCCCTAACTGTTTTCAACCGGAGTTCTGGGCTTTCCACATGATTGATCTTTGCCTGGCAGGCTTCATACAATTCCTGCCATCGCAAAGGAATGCTGATGAATCCTGTCGGCTTGACCTTCGGGAACAAGGCAAGCAATGTCTCAGCCGAGGAATTTCCTGCAAAGACATAAGTTCCGTCCCAGTAAATTGTGCCTGTCATCTCAAGGTATCTTCCGAAGGTATGGAACAATGGCAGATAGCATAAAAACATTTCATTACCGGCATCCGGCAATGCAGCGCCGCGGGCGAAACGCTTGCTGACAATATTATATATTGAAAATGAAACCCCTTTAGGCAGACCAGTGCTCCCGGAAGTAAACATGGTTGTTGCCACTTCATTTGTATTCTTCACCGGCAATATCTCCAGCAGGTGATCCATCTCCGAATTCACAAGCTTCTTACATTCTTCCGGCAGGTAGCTGATTCCTTTTGAAGCCGTGATTCCATTGCTGATCGTGAATATCCTGAACGGGATTTCAGTTCTTTGCAGCAGACTCTGAAGCGTGGTCAGCCTTTCCTTTGAATCAGTTACAACAATATTAATCTTTAACGTATTGAAAATTGAAAGCAGCACTTCCTGGTTGAAATGGATGCTCAGCGGTGTGTCAAAGATCCCGTAGCTGAGACAGGCAAGGTCGGTACATGCACCTTCGAGGCAGTTATCAGCAAAAATTGCAACCCTTGGACATGTATCAGCAGATTGATAGAAGACGGTGGCGATCTCACGAATGTGGCGGTAGATCTGTTCATACGTCCAGTTTACAGGATTGGCCTGTGACAGATCCCTGAACAAAACCTGGTCGGGATGATTGGCAACACCCTGTTCAATCAGGTCTTTCAGTGAATAATTGTACTTTTGCAAAATCCGGAAAACGACTTCTGCCCAACGGTCCCTGTTTTCAGAAGTGGATAACGCATTAAGAAAAGATGTTTTTTTTGTGGTATCCAGAAATTGCAGCCAGAATTCCCTGGAGACTTTACCGTATGAAACCTCCTGGAAAAATTTCTCACTCTCTGTAAGAATTTTCAATGCCAGTAAAGTTGCTTTATTTCCAGCAGGGTTCGATGATCTCCATTGGTCAACTAAGGATTGTAAATGAAACATAACGATTACATAAGTAAGAAATGTAGAAAATCTATTAAGGATTAACAATATTACATAGAAAATTATTGTTTAAAGAAATACCCGGCTGAATAATATTAACTCAAAGCGCAAGTGTTCGCGCCGGGTATTCCCTGTGACAAAAAAAAATAAAATTACTAACACATGAAAAGTATTATATTTAAGTTTGTAACTTTAATTTTGATTTATAAAATATTGAAAATCCTTCGTTATGCTTCTTGATTTAAACTCAATAAATGAGATGTACCGGAAGATGTCTGCGGGCATTGATGCGGCAAGAACGCTTTTAAAAAAGCCTTTAACACTGACTGAAAAAATACTGTATGGTCATCTTTTTGGAGCGGTTCCCGGGAAGCCTTTTGTCCGCGGTATTGATTATGTGAATTTCTTTCCTGACCGTGTTGCCATGCAGGATGCAACTGCCCAGATGGCGTTGCTGCAATTTATGACAGCAGGTAGGAGCACCACAGCGGTACCTTCAACCGTGCATTGTGATCACCTGATCCTTGCGCAGAATGGGGTTTTGCAGGATCTGCCAAATTCGATGAAGATGAACCAGGAGGTGTTCGAATTCCTGCAGAATGTCACTGCAAAATATGGAATCGGATTCTGGAAACCGGGTGCAGGAATCATTCATCAGGTAATTATTGAAAACTATGCAGTTCCCGGGGGGATGATGATCGGAACAGATTCTCATACACCCAATGCGGGCGGACTGGGAATGGTTGCCATCGGTGTTGGCGGTGCTGATGCCGTTGATGTAATGTCAGGCATGCCGCTGGAACTAAAAATGCCAAAGGTACTGGGTGTTGAACTGACCGGAAAGCTGAGTGGCTGGGCATCTGCCAAAGATGTCATACTAAAGCTTGCAGGCATCCTGACGGTGAACGGTGGTACCGGTTTTATCATCGAATTTTTTGGAGAAGGAACGGAAAGCCTTTCCTGCACGGGTAAAGGAACGATCTGCAACATGGGTGCCGAGGTTGGCGCCACCTGTTCAATCTTCCCGTATGACGCTAAAATGAGGGCCTACCTTCATGCAACTGACCGTAAGCAGGTTGCTGAGTTAGCCGATAAATTTGCCGGATCACTCCGGGCCGATGATGAAGTCCTGGCGAATCCTGAAGCTTATTACGACAAGGTTATCAGGCTGGATCTTTCCGCCATTGAACCTTACATCAACGGGCCGTTTTCTCCGGATGTAGCCCATCCGATCTCCGAATTTGCAGACTTTGTAAAAGCTGAAAATTATCCGGTAACACTTGAAGTCGGGCTGATCGGATCATGCACGAATTCTTCCTACGAAGATATCTCCCGGGCTGCGTCCATTGCAAAACAAGCCAATGAAAAGAAGCTGAAAGTGAAATCGGAATTCATCATAACCCCGGGATCTGAGCAGATCCGGGCTACCTGTGAGCGGGATGGGTTGCTTGATCTTCTCCATGGAATAGGAGGGACGATCATGGCCAATGCCTGTGGTCCGTGCATCGGGCAATGGTCCAGGAAAATGGATAACCCTGACAGGAAGAACTCCATCCTGAATTCTTTCAACCGGAATTTCGCCAAGCGAAATGACGGGAATCCAAACACGCATAGTTTCATAGCTTCTCCTGAAATCGTGACTGCACTTACTATTGCCGGAACACTTGCGTTCAATCCGCTCGTGGATACGCTTGAAAATGTAAACGGGCAGCAAGTAAAACTTGATGAACCTGCCGGGGAAGAATTGCCTGTGAACGGATTTACAGGCGGGGACGCAGGATTCCTGGCACCGCAAAAAGATCAGGGTGACAGGGTCATCACGGTCGACCCGAAATCGGACCGTCTGCAATTGCTCGAGCCGTTTGGAAAATGGGATGGCAAAGACATCACCGGTCTCCACCTGCTCATAAAGGCAAAAGGAAAATGCACCACCGACCATATCTCGATGGCCGGTCCATGGTTAAAATATCGCGGCCACCTGGATAACATCTCCAACAACCTGCTGATGGGAGCAATGAATTTCTTCAACGGAAAAACAAATTCAGTACTTAATCTTGAAACCGATGAATACAATGAAGTTTCAAAGACAGCAAGGGCTTATAAAAGCAAGGGCATTCCTACGATAATCATCGGTGATGAAAATTATGGTGAAGGATCTTCGAGAGAGCATGCCGCGATGGAACCAAGGCATCTTGGAGTGAAAGTTGTGCTTGTGAAAAGCTTTGCCAGGATCCATGAAACAAACCTGAAGAAGCAGGGGATCCTTGCACTGACATTTAACGATCCTTCCGACTATCTAAAGATTCTTGAAGATGACACCTTTGATTTGCTTGGATTGACAGAATTCACTCCCGGCAAATCCCTGAAACTTGTTCTTCATCACAGGAATGAAACGTCGGAGGAAATCCTCGCAAGCCACAGCTACAGCGAACTTCAGATCAACTGGTTCAAAGCAGGAAGTGCGTTGAATTTTATGAAATCTTAACTAAAAACGATAGCGTATGAAAATTGATGAATTCATCAACCAGCATTCAGAATTAGCAGCAGACTCCTGTAAAATTGAGGAAAGCCTTTTCAAGGAATACGATGTAAAACGCGGACTCAGGAATGCCGATCACACCGGTGTGCTGGTTGGTCTGACCCGTGTCGGAAGCGTTGTGGGCTATGAAAAGCGTGACGGGAAACTTGAAGCAATTGATGGAAGGCTTATCTACCGTGGCATTGATATAAATGACCTGGTGCGGGGCTGCCAGGCTGAAGCTCGCCCCGGTTTCGATGAGACTGTCTTCCTCCTGTTATTTGGAAGACTTCCGGGGAAAGAAGAACTCATGCTTTTTTCAGAAGGAATGGCGGAACTGAGGGCATTGCCGGAAAACTTCAACCGCGACATGATCATGACCATGCGTGGAAAAGATATCATGAACATGCTTGCGCGTTCTATTCTTGCCCTCTATACGCTGGATGAAAACGCGGATGAAACATCCGTTAAGAATGTCCTTTTGCAATCCATCAGCCTGATCGCGAAATTCCCGACCATTGCTGTCTACTCATACCATGCCATGCGGCACCTCATCTATTATGAAACGCTGACGGTTCGTTATCCTGACAAAAGACTCAGCACTGCAGAGAATTTCCTGTACATGCTGAAGGGACCGGACTATACCCCACTGGAAGCTGAACTGCTTGACCTTGCACTGGTTCTGCATGCAGAGCATGGTGGCGGGAACAACTCTACCTTCACCACCCGGGTTGTGAGTTCAAGCGGGACCGATACCTACTCGGCTATCGTTGCGGCAATTGGCTCACTCAAAGGACCACTTCACGGTGGGGCAAACATCGCCGTGATTGATATGATGGAAAACATCAAGGCAAATGTTCAGAACTGGTCGAACGATGAAGAGATTGCATCTTACCTGAGAAAGATCCTCAATAAAGAAGCGTACGATAATTCAGGAAAAATCTACGGGTTTGGTCATGCAGTTTATACTGTGTCGGATCCGCGTGCCTTACTTTTAAAGGAGAAGGCCCGCCTGCTTTCAAAAGAAAAAGGAAGGGAAGATGAGTTGATGCTTTATGAAGCGATTGAACGGATCGGACCTGAAATCTATTATGAATTCAAGGCTACAAAGGATAAACTGATTTCTCCGAATGTGGATTTTTACTCCGGGTTCGTTTATGAATGCCTGAAAATCCCAAGAGAACTCTACACACCGCTCTTTGCGATTTCAAGGATCTCAGGCTGGTGTGCGCACAGGCTGGAGGAGATGATCAGCGGAAGAAGGATCATTCGTCCTGCATACAAAGCAGTGACTCCTGATGCACCTTATGTTCCGATGAAGAACCGGAAATAGGTTTTTCAGACATCATCAAAGATTGCCCTGGATATTATCAGTTTCTGGATTTCTGATGTTCCTTCATAAATCTGCGTCAGCTTTGCTTCACGCATCAGGCGTTCCACATGATATTCCTTGACATACCCATAGCCTCCGTGAATCTGAACGGCTTCGGTTGTCACGTACATGGCAGTTTCTGCGCAGTAATACTTCGCCATGGCACTGGCAGTTCCACAAGGAAGATGCTGGTCTTTTAACCAGGCAGCTTTATATACCAGAAGTTTGCACATCTCGATTCGTGTAGCCATTTCAGCCAGCTTATAGGCTACACTCTGGTGGTTGAATATTTCTGTCCCGAATGCAATCCGTTCCTTCGAGTATTTCAGTGCCCGATCATAGGCTCCTTCTGCAATGCCGAGGGCCTGCGCGGCAATTCCGATTCTTCCGCCTTCAAGGATATGCATGGCAAATTTGAATCCAAATCCGTCTTCCCCGATCCTGTTCTTTTTTGGAACCACAACATCCGTGAACATTACCGAATGGGTTTCAGAACTCCGCATTCCCATCTTGTCTTCATGCGGACCAAGGGTGATCCCCGGAGAATGCCGGTCAACGATCAGCGCATTGATGCCTTTGTTTTTCTTTTCAGGATTTGTCTGAGCCATGACCAGGTAAGTGGATGCCGTTTTGGCACTGGTGATCCAGTTCTTGGTTCCGTTTACAAGGTAATAGTCGCCTTTATCCTCTGCAGTTGTTCTTTGCGATGTTGCATCCGAACCGGCATCAGGTTCTGAAAGCAGGAATGCGCCTATCTTTTCGCCCCTTGCAAGCGGCCGCAGGAATTCTTCTTTTTGTTCTTCATTACCGAAATGTTCTATTCCGTAACAAGCGAGAGAATTGTGAACAGCCATGATGACTGCCACCGATGAATCAACTTTTGAGAGTTCTTCCAGTGCAAGTGAATAGGACAAGGTGTCCATGCCGCCTCCGTCATATTTTGGATCGACAGTCATTCCCAAAAAACCAAGCTCCGTTATATTCTTAATATGCTGTTTGGGGTATTCAGCCTTTGCATCACGCTCAAGTACATCCTTTATCAGCTCCCGCTCCGCATAATCCCGGGCCGATTGCCTGATCATCTTTTGTTCTTCGGTAAAATCAAAATCCATAAGTCGTAAAGTCGAAAGTTAAAAGTCGAAGGTCGAAAGTCGAAAGCCGAAAGCCGAAAGTCAAAAGTTGAAAGTCAAAAGTCGAAAATGTAAACTGTAAAATCATTGGCCAGTTACTAATCACTATTCACCAATCACCAGTTACAAATCTCAATCCTTACCGTTTCAAACTCTTTCATTATTTCTTCAATGATTGCACCGGCAGGTTTGATCTCTTTGATCAATGAGCTGACCTGGCCAATCTCCAGTTCTCCTTCATCCAGGTCACCTTCGAACATCCCTTTTTTTGATCTTCCTTTTCCAAGCAGCCGAACAAGGTCTTCGGTTGATGCTCCTTCGGATTCCATCTGCCGGATCTTTTCATAAAAAGCGTTTTTCATCAATCTTACCGGAACGATCTGTTTCAATGTAACGAAGGTGTCGCCATCTTTTGCGTCTGTGATTTTGTTCTTGAAGTTGGGATGGGCGGAAGATTCTTCTGAAGCAGCAAACCGGCTGCCGATCTGCACACCATCCGCGCCAAGCGCCATTGCGGCCATCATCCCGCGACCTGTTGCAATGCCTCCTGCTGCAATCAGTGGGAGTGAAATTGCCTCGCGGATGCCCGGGATCAGGGTTAACGTTGTGGTTTCTTCTTTTCCGTTATGTCCGCCGGCCTCAAATCCTTCCGCAACAATGGCATCAACACCAGCCTCCGTGCATTTGAGCGCGGATCGTACACTGGCGATCACATGCGCAACAAGGATGCCGTGATCTTTCAGGAATGAAGTCCATTTTAATGGAGAACCGGCAGATGTAAAAACAATTTTTACTTCCTGTTTGACAATGAGTTCGAAGATCTCTTTAACGCCTGGGTAAAGCAGTGGTATGTTAACCCCAAAAGGCTTTTTTGTGGCTGATTTACACTTGATGATGTGTTCCTCCAGGAGATCAGGATGCATGGATCCCGCACCGATCAGCCCCAGCCCGCCTGCATTGCTGACAGCTGAAGCAAGCTTCCAGCCACTGCACCATACCATTCCTGCCTGGATGATCGGGTACCTGATTCCGAATAAACTGGTAATTCTGTCATTCATTAGTTAACCGGTGGTAATTATGTTTTTGTTTCTGTCAATAGGCATGAGGCATAAGGGACCAGGGACCAGGCAATACTTAGAACAATTTACATTTTGGACATTACACTTTAGACATTGGACTTTAGACTTTAGACTCTTGACTTTCGTCCATTATCCTCTCTTATAAACGATGGCCACCAGTGTCTTATCGTTTCCTCCCATATTTACCGTCAGTGCATAGGGTCTCTCTGGTGTGATGGTTATCTGTGAGGTACCTGCTTTGCCTGTCAGCTGTTCCAGGATCGTGATGGCCTGGTGCACGCCGGTTGCTCCCGTAGGATGTCCCCATCCGATCAGTCCACCCGTTGTGTTGACAGGTGTTTTACCATCCCTGGCAGTATTTCCTTCAAGGATAAAATCCGGTCCTTTACCGGTTTCAGCCAGGCCGATAGCTTCAATGGCCATGACACCGGCGATTGAAAAACAATCATGCACTTCGGCAGTACCCAGCTGGTTTGCAGTAATACCGGCCGATTGCAATGCTTCCTGTGCTGCTTTGCGAAATGTTGCCAGTTCGGTAGGCACTTCAGGTTTTTGCGTAATATCATCTTCCACCTGGCTCCAGCCAATGATCTCGATCGCATCATGCATGTCAATTCCGATTCTCTCAAGACCTTTTTCAGAAACCACGGCAACTGCTGATGCCCCATCGGAAACCTTGGAACAATCAAATATATTCAGGTGATCGACAAAAGATCTCCCGTTGGGTTCTGCCATCGCACATGCTTCAAGATCTTTCACAGTGTTGTGGAATTCCTGTGCAGTGGAACAAAGCCTTGCATTTTCAATGGCATTCTTGTGCCAGCGTGCCAGGGCCTTTCTTGTCTTTTCCCTGCCGTATTTTTCGAAATAGGCACCAGCCCGGTCACTGAATTGCCCCGGGAAGAAATAGGCATGTCCCTCTTTCCGTTCTTTGGACCAGCCTGCACCGGCCAGGATATCGGCACCATACATCGCTTTTACCGTATTCTGAACTTCCACGCCCATTACAAGAACCACATCCGCTGTTTCAGCCAGGACACTTTTTACCCCCGTAATAAGGGCAAGACCGCCGCTGGCACATGCACCTTCCACACGGATTGCCGGTTTGCCTTTTAAACCTTCGTCGATAAAAGGAAAGAAACCGGCCAGGTTGGCCTGCTTGTTGAATCGTGAGGCCATGAAATTTCCGATCACGCATTCATCCACATTTTTTGCCCCGCCAATCTGTTTCAACGTTCCCTGCCCGGCTTCCTTGATGTAATCTTCCAGGTCGGGACGAGGTTTCTTCGGGTGAAATTCTTTCCTTCCGGTTCCCATCGAGATGGTGTTATAGCCGGCAACCACATATACTTTTCTTCTTAATTTTTGCATCTTATTTCAGTTATAAAACATAATCATTCACCGGTCCATACGCATGATAGAAACCGGTCAGCAATACGGTATTGACATCCTTTTCATTCTGGGCAACTTTAGTGTTCACCAGGTGCAGCCCTATTTCCCTGGATTTTAACGCGTAGGATAGTGTAAGCTTTGCGCCCGTACTAGCCGAATCTTTAATTTCTTTAAAATAGGAGCGGAGTACCTCTTCTTTCTCAGGGTTGCCTACTACCGATTTCCAGGGAAGCACTGCCGGCATTGCTCCGAGCATTTTTGTCACCTTCTCTTCGATAGAAGGGATTGTTACATATTCTTTTTTCCCCGGATCATAAACCCCGGTGATTCTTCCTTTTTCATATTTCAGGACTCCGTCTTTCTGGGAACCGTCGGCATACTGGCCGCCCTTAACGCCAAGTTCAAGATATTTTTGCAGCAGTGGACATGAAAGATCTTCATTTTCGAGATGGCTGTTCATGACACTGAGAATGTAACTGCAAACATCAACACCCACATAATCGATGAGCTGAAAAATCCCCATGGGCCGGATCATGTATTCATGGCTGATCTTATTGATGACATAAACTGCTTCAACAAAGGAGGTCTCTTTTTGCAAAACATCAACCTGGCTTATTGCATACAAGATGTCGCGCATGAAATGGCCATTGCCTATAAATCCTGCAATATCATTGGAGGGAACAACAACTTTCCTCAGATTTTTGGCATAAGCCAGGGCAAATTCCTCAAGCTCTTTCTGCGTGTTTTTCGCCTTGATCAGTTCAACCAGCTTCTGGATTGCCGGCGGATTATAAAAATGAAACCCGATGATCCTTCCTTCCAGTCCGGTTTTTTCATCCAGCTCAGTGATCGGTATGGACGATGTGTTTGTAAAGAACCATGGAAGATTGTCATTGTTCTTATTGATCTGGGAAAAGATTTTCACTTTCAGTTCCGGATCTTCCCTGATGGCTTCAAAGACAAGTCCGGATTCATAAGCGGCTTCCAGCCTTGTTGTAGGCCTTACTATCGCAAGTACATCGAAAATATACTGGTCAATGATCTCTGAATTCTCGATGAGATCCGGATGGTCTTGATAAAATGCCCGGAGTGCAACGATCTTCTTTTCGGCGATCTTCAATACCTGGGATCTAAGGTATTTCATCACTCCTGAAAGTGCTTCATGGGAAACATCAATGGCATGCAGGACAAAGGATTTTTCCTTGTTCTCAGGCTTCAGGCTCAGGTCGGCCATTTCCACTGCAGTAAGCAACAGTATCCCGCTTCCCATTTTTCCAGCTGCACCTAATACACTGACATTTCGCAGACGTTCTTCGTAATTCATAGGTTAATAATTTTTTAACTGATAACTAAATTATTCCGCTTTGTATATATTGATGTAGGATTACCAGTTCGGTTTTCTCTTTTCCAGGAAAGCTTTTAACCCTTCCTTGGTTGAAGGATAATCAAAGAGTTTGGAAAACGCTTCGGTTTCAAGTTCGCTTCCTTCCTTCACCGTTTTATCAAAGCCTCTCCGGGTGATTTCCTTGGCTTTCATTACAGCCTGTGATCCGTTGGCTGCCATCTTTTTTGCCAGATTCAACACTTCTTCCATGAGTTTATCCGGTTCCACGATCTTCTGGGCAAGCCCCATACGGAGTGCCTCTTCGGCATTGATCATATCACCGGACATCATGGCATACAGTGCATTTCCAAGTCCCGCGAGCCTCGAAAAACGCTGTGTTCCGGCATAACCGGGGATCAATCCAAGCTGAACTTCCGGTTGTCCGAATTTTGCATTCCTTGAAACCACGCGGATGTCGCAGGCCATCGCCAGCTCGCATCCGCCGCCGAGTGCATACCCGTTGACGGCAGCAATGACCGGGATCTTCAGGCTCTCAAGCCGTGAGAATGTATCCTGCCCCAACTTTGAAAAACAACGGGCCTTTTCGTAATTCATATTCACCAGTTCCGAGATGTCGGCTCCCGCTACAAAGGATTTTCCATCACCCGTAATAACAAGCACTTTAACCTGCTCATTTTTTTCAATCGTGCTCAGGAAATCATTGAATTCACTGAAGAATTCTGAGTTCAGGGCATTCATGGCTTCCGGCCGGGAGATGGTGACAATCGAAACGCCGGCATCAATTCTGGTCTTCAAAAGGTTGTATTCCATAGTAAACAAATTTATAAACTTTTCCGAAAAATGATCTTTTCATTTTTATGGTAATGTAATATTCTACCCAGTCCGGGATCACGAAAATAGCAATTTATTATTGGCTTGGACGAATTACAGGTAGTTAAAATATGTTAACAGCTTATTCAACCGGTCAATTATAAATCAGATCCCATGACTCATTTCATCCGGGGATAGCGTAATTTTGCGGTGAATTAATTCGTAATAAATATGAAAACCCGTATTAAAAATCTCTTAATGGTTGATTCCATCAAAACAAAAAACGATCTTTTGATCATAACATCCCTTGTCATCATGGGATTCCTGGCAGCCGGATTTTGCAGTAAGCCTGCTCACCTTCCCTTAATTCAGCTGGATAACCAGCAAGTAGATAAGGATCTTACCATTTCATTGGGGGGCGGAGGAAACAGCGGCATCCTGGTTACAGACAGCGTCGTCGTTGTAATCGATACGAAAATGGGAAAGGATGCAGAAGACCTGTATAATCTTGCGAGACAGACTGCCGGCACGAAACGGATCATCGTCATAAATACCCATTACCATGGCGATCATGTGAAAGGTAATCACTTTTATGCAGGAGACAGGATTTACATTGCCGGGTATGATAAGGCTTTCCTTGAGAAAGAGGTTGAAGCTGCGAACATGCCGGATTTCATCGTGCACGACAGCCTGACCCTCAACCTTGGGAATGAGACCATCGTTCTGTACGACATGGGACAGGCACATACGTATCATGATATGATCGTCTATTTGAAAAAGCGTAAAATGCTCTTCTCAGGTGATCTTATCTTTCATGACATCAACCCCGTGTTGAAAAGAAACAGCGGTGCGGATGTGGAAATGTGGATTGCTGTCCTGGGGAAAATTCAAAAAAAACTTGATATCAAAACGCTTGTTCCCGGCCATGGTAAAGTGGGAGGTAAGGAATTGCTTGGGTCAATGAAACAATACTTCATTGATATGAAGATCGCAACGACTAACCCCATAAAGGAAACTGAAGCCAGGGCGAAATACAAAGACTGGATGGAGATGCCGGGAATGGCTTCTGTAAGCGCCACCATAGATTATATCAGGGGAAAATGATTTCTTCCCTGGAAAAAAAATTGCGCAGAATTCATGGGTACATGGTCCTGCGCAATCTTGTATTCAGATCAGAACTGATCTGAAAATTATGGGTGGAATTTATTCCTTAATGAATGTTTTAGTCAGAATTTCCTTGTCATTTGTGGCTTTGATCAGGTACACTCCTTTCGACAGATTCTCAACATCGACTTTTACCCTGCCTTCAAAATTATTTATCGTCTTAATAACCTGGCCTTCGATATCGATGATGTCAATCGTTGTTTTCTCAGGAATGATGATCGTTGCAACGCCGGAAGATGGGTTCGGATAAACGTTAAACTGATTTTTACCTGCCAGCTCATCAATGCCAATATGTGTTACAGTCACGCATGATGAGGTATCTGAGCAACCATTTCCATTCACGGTAACGATGACTGCATAAGAGCCATTGGCTGTCGGGGTATAACTCTGACTTGTTTGTCCTGAAATGATTGAATAACCGGTGCCGCAATTCAGCCACTGGTATCCGGCACCGGCTAGATTTGCCGTGATAACCGGGGAATTCAAGGTCGTTGTTTTATCTGGCAACGCATTGATGCTGAGGTTGGCTCCGTTATCACTTCCTGTAACAACGGGAATACTGCCTACCACCCGGATCCTGTATGCTGTTCCAGGTGCCGTGGATGCCGGAATTACGGCTGTTATGGTTCCGGCGTTGGTGGAACTGATACTTCCGATCACCACCGGGTTTGCAAATGAACCTGTGGCATCAGACAATTGTGCAGTGAATACATTACCGTCATCATAAGCTCCCTGGATGGTATAAGGAATGCTGACAGTACTGCCAACACAATTTGTTAAACTGACGGCTGATGTGGAAATCGTAACAGGAATTTCAATCAGTGTGGTATACTCCGGGTTGCTTCCGTTGAGCCCGGCAAAGTCAGTTTTTTTAACAAATGCAGAAGTGGCAGGGTTGTACTGGAACATCACACCCATATCACTTGTACCACCGGTAGATGTCAACCCGTACAACATTCCGTCTGTTGCCTGGATCAGGCCGCCCAACGGCGTACTGCCATTGTTTGAACCATCAAAATCAACCTTGTCAACAAAATTGGAGTTCACCGGGCTGAACTGGAACAGGACACCCATGCTGTTTGCGCCGCCGGCTTCGGTCATGCCATACAGCTTTCCATCCGTTGCCTGGATTAAGGACCCATCCGGATTGCCGCCGTTACCTGACATATCAAAGTCCAGTAATTTGGTAACACTGCTGTTTACAGGATTGAACTTGAAAATTACACCATAGCCATTTGTTCCGCCATACTTGGTCATTCCGTAAAGCATTCCGTCTGTTGCCTGGACTAACGAACCATAAGGACTGGAACCATGATTTGTTCCGTCAAAATCAAACTTCTTTGTCAGGCTGGATGTGGCTGGATTATACTGAAAGATAACGCCATCATCATTGATACCACCCAGGGATGTCATGCCATAAAGCATTCCATCGGTTGCCAGTATCAGCGATCCATAAGGGAAACCGCCATTTGATGTCTCGCTGAAATCAGCTTTTTTCGTGTACGTGCCAGTTGCAGGATCCAGTTGGAATAACACGCCGTTATCGGAAATTCCGCCCTGGTTGGTCATTCCATAATACATTCCGCCAACCTCGATCAAGGAGTTTCCCTGTGGCCACCTGCCATTCGGCATGTCGGTAAAGTCATGTTTTGATGAGAATCCGGATGTCCGGGGATCAAACAGGAAGATATTTCCTGATCCGTCGGAACCGCCATACCAGGTCATACCGTAAAGGTTGCCATCTGATCCGCGCATCAGGGATCCATAGGCGTCCGTACTGTTTGGTCCGCCCGGGGTGAAACTTTGCTTTATCATTTCGTTGTTTCCCGAGGCATCGGTCTTAAAGATAACCCCGTCATCATTCGGCCCTCCCTTTGAAGTTATTCCCCAGAGCTGGTGCTGGACCTGGGCGAAAGAAGCGGAATTGATAAATAATCCGGTCATGGCCAGGATTATTACGAATATTGATCTTGTAAATTGGTGTTTCATCGTATTTAATTTTTGGGTTTTACAGGTTAAAGATAAATCTTTTAATAGCCCAAACCCAATTTTTAATCTTTTTTTAGAAAAGATATTCTTCTTATAAAAAAAATTGATTACTCACAATCATACACCACGTCATAGTTTGGCGTACTCATGATGTTACTTTGCATGAAAAAAGATATGAATACATTGGTTTTTACTCAACGGTTTCCCGATGAAACTG
>Ga0118677_10003049_pt1 | contig 32547 bp, 34 predicted proteins | sample AliMusrvi5mmetaG_FD_86154 | JGI IMG/M metagenome (GOLD analysis project Ga0118677, IMG submission 86154) | reverse complement strand
GGCTTTTCTCCCCTCTCCCTTGCAGGGAGATGGGCCGGGGGAGAGGGTCTTTTAGCTTAACTTAATGGCAGTGAGGCGACAGAATGAAACAAGATTGGCAAAGCCAGACGGAAAGAGGAACCAGCTTTTGGCTACGGACTATCGTCTGGCTTGCGCTTAATTTCAGCAGGGGGTTAGCTCGAGCCCTGCTCTACCCGATCAGTGCCTTTTTTCTATTACTCGCAGAACGGCCACGCCAGGCATCTTGTAATTATCTGACGAGGATCAAAGAAAAGCCCACCGGCTGGCTGGATGCCTTCCATCATTACCACACCTTCGCCCAAACTATCCTAGACCGCGTTTTTGTGTTTGCCGGTCGAGCCGATTTTCTCGATCTCAACGTGCAGGGCTTCGATTTGTTGGAATCCCAAATGGACAAGGGGGAAGGATGTCTTCTGCTGGGTGCGCACGTTGGCAGTTTCGAAATGCTCAGGGGACTCGGGGTCATTCGTCGGCATCTGCCTATCAAAGCCTTGGTGAACCAAGAGAACTCCCCAATTATCCGCACACTATTCGAGTGCCTGAATCCTGATCTGGCGGCCAAGGTGATTAACATCGGTACCGCGGACTCCCTTGTTGGTATCGACCAACACGTTGGTCAGGGCGGCATGTTGGCAATTCTTGGCGACCGCGATGTCCATGGCGGGAAGCGAGTGTCATGCGATTTTCTTGGCGACCCTGCATACTTTCCCACTGCACCGGTACTACTGGCCCATCTGCTCAAAGTCCCAGTCATCCTTTTCTATTGTCTACACCGAGGCCCTGGACGCTACGAGATCAGCTTTGAGCGATTTGCCGAACGGATCGAATTGCCCAGGCAAAACCGTGATGCTGCTGTCCGTGAATGGATCAAACGCTATGTCGCCAGACTGGAGCAGCATTGTCAATTAGCACCCTACAACTGGTTCAACTTTTATGACTTCTGGGATCAGGGGGATTAACATGGTTTGCAAAAAAAAGGATGCCTGGCAGATACTGCGCCAAGTTTTAGTCACCGCTTATGAATACCTTGTACTGTATTTTGGGCTGGGGTTTCTGGCTATCCTATGCCTCGCATGGTCGGTCTTCGCAATATTTTTGCACCGGTTGCTGCCCGAACGCTGGGGACGTCCGTTGGGCCGGGTCGGCATCATGGTGGGCTTCCGCCTCTATATAGCCAGTCTTGCGCTAACGGGTGGCTTCCGTTTCGACCTGTGCGCACTCGATAGCCTCCGTGACCAAGGGCCGCTGATTATCGCACCCAACCACCCCAGTCTGCTGGATGCCGTCATGATCCTCTCGCGACTACCAAACGTAGCCTGCATTCTAAAGGCCGCGCTGATGGACAACGTCCTGTTTGGTGCCGGATCACGCCTGGCACGCTACATCCGCAACGACTCCCCGCGTGGCATGATCAGGGAATCGGTCGCAGACTTGCGGCGCGGTAGCCAGTTGCTGCTTTTTCCCGAAGGAACCCGAACTACGCGTAAGCCTGTCAACGCCTTCAAGGGCGGCATCGGACTCATCGCCTCGCGTGCCGGTGTGCCTATCCAAACTGTGTTCATCGAAACCGATTCGGGCTTCCTTGGCAAAACCTGGCCGCTATTTCGGCGTGCGGCGCTGCCGATCAACTATCGCATGCGGCTGGGACGGCGCTTCGATCCGCCTGACAATGTTCAGATGTTCATGTCCGAACTCGAACGCTACTTCGATGTCTGCCTCACGCTGCTACCGACGGAGACAATGCCTCCGCCCGCCACCGCCACTGACGAATCACGATCCGCCTGAATGCATTTCACCCCCTCATGAACAAAAGTATCGTCCCCTTATCCACCACACACATCGTCCTGATTCCCAGCTACAACCCCGGCTGTAAGGTTTATGAGACCGTTGCCGATGCGAGGCGCTACTGGAACCCGGTATGGGTGGTGGTGGACGGCAGCACGGATGGCACAGCTATAAAATTGTTGGCAATGGCTAGGGATGACTTGGGTCTAAAGGTAATCGTGCTACCCCGCAATCAAGGCAAAGGGGCAGCAGTGCTGCACGGACTCGATCTGGCCGCAAAGCAGGGTTACACCCACGCGCTCACCTTGGATTCGGACGGACAGCATCCGGCGGACAGGATTCCAGACTTCATGGCCGCATCACTGTGTGCCCCCATGGCTATGGTGCTTGGCATTCCCGTGTTTGACACCAGTGCTCCATGGCTGCGGATCCAAGGGAGAAAAATCTCCAACGGATGGGCTAACTTGGAAACCTTGTGGTCAGGGATCGGCGACTCGTTGTTCGGCTTCCGCGTCTACCCAATAGAGCCTCTGCGCCAGATAATGCAGCACCAACGCTGGATGCGTCGGTTTGATTTTGATGCGGAAGCCGTCGTGCGCCTGTGCTGGCGAGGGGTCAAACCGATCAACCTACCTGCTCCAGTCAAATACTTCAGTCCAGAGGAAGGCGGAGTCTCCCACTTCAACTACTGGCGAGACAACGTTCTTCTCACTTGGATGCACACCCGTTTGTTTATCGGCTTTGTGCTGCGTCTGCCGTTAATTGTTTCCCGCAGTTGACGATGACTTTGAACAAACATTCACGAATTGACATGGATCGAATCCTCAAACTTCGCTTAGTGGTAGCCCGAAATGGATTCTGCCCGATAGTGGAACACCGGGGGCTTGCTAGGGCCAAAAGGCGCACTGTTAATGAGTAGGGGCTTTCCTCAAACCCATTGCTTTGCCCAGGCCGGTGTTGTTTTTGCAGTGGCAAGAAGTCGTTGCGAGGAGGTGTTTAACCATCCCGATGCCACCACAATTTGGAATTTATCCGGCAATGTCGAGTACCAGTTCGATTTTCTTTGGGGTCATTGGCTGGCGAAATTGGATTCGTGGCGTGACTTATTCAACGCTCTGGCATTGCCGCAGACGGATCTGCTGAATACCCTAAGGCAGTTTGATCTATTATCCCCAAGCAGTGGGTGCTGTCCTATATTGTAACTTCTCAATAAGGTGGGATGCAAGGATTGCTGCGGAAACGCAGCAATTCTCATTTTAGCGATTATGCGTTGTGGAGCCATCCCACCCGGCTATCAAAACGGGGGAGTCCACGAAAAGCATGACAAGCACTAACATATTCAAGGGGATTCGCATCCAAGATTTTCACAAAGAACCCAGGTAAACACCATCACGCCAGTTCTTCAAGCTCATTTCAATCGCCACCAGCAGGCGGGGTGTCAAGGTGGCAGAAGTGTTGGTATCATTCGCTTGCAGCATCTCGTTCGTCATTGTCGTGGCCCTCGGTTAAGAGTTGTTGTTTGAGCCTTCTTTATATAAACGAAGTCCCGGCCAGCGGTCTAGATGCTGCATAGTTTCTACGCGAGACCGCTTAAGGCCGTAAGGCGGAACCGAAGGACGGGTTCCGCCGAATGATGTTGGCCCGGTCGTTCAGATTCGGCGGGTAACATCCTTGTGCCCACCTGATGTATTGATAATGAGGAATGTACAATGGAAAAAATTGAAATACCCTTGGCACAAATGACCTTGGCCCAAAAGCTTGATTTAATGGAAATGCTCTGGGCTGATTTAAGCAAACAATCCTTGGATTCCCCAGATTGGCATGAAAGCCTATTGGCGGAGCGGGAAGCCGCTTTGCTTGATGGCCTCTGCACGTTTTCCGATTGGGAGGAAGCCAAACAAAGAATAAGGCAAAATGTCTCGTGCAAATAAAAATCCTATCCTCCGCCGAAAGCGACCTTGAAGAGGGGTATGGATTCTATGCGGCGAATTCGCTTGAGTTAGCGGATTATTTTCTGGATTCCCTTTACTCCGATATTGGTTCTTTAGCTATCTACGGAGGAATTCACCCAATTATTTTTGGATACTATCGGTTGGTGTCGAAAAGATTTCCTTTTGCGGTTTACTATCGGATGTCTCAGAATATCGTTCTAGTGATGGCGGTATTGGATTGCCGTCGAAATCCTAGTTGGATACATAAAAGACTCATGCAAAGTTGAATGTTTCAAGCAAGTGTAACATTCATGCAAATTGGTTTGCACCCCCGAAGATGAAAGCCATACCAAGTAGGGTACGCTGTGCGTACCTTCAAGGGCTTACAATGGTACGCACAGCGTACCCTACTTGGATACCGTACTTTCATGGCAACCCGGATGAAACGTAGCGGAATCCGGGAAACGATAACTCGAAAACCCGGATTCCACTACGCTTCATCCGGGCTTCTAAACCCGCCATGAAACCCCGCATAGACCCCGAGATAGATTGCGTATTCAAGGCATTGCTCGGCTCGGAGGAAAACCGTAAACTGCTGGTGCATTTCCTCAACGCGGTATTGGTTGACGATTTGACTGCGCCGATAACCGAAGCGGAAATACTCAATCCCTGCAACGGCAAGGAATTTTTGGTCGATAAACTGAGCGTGGTGGATGTCAAAGCCAAGGACAGCGAAGGACGGTTTTACCAGATTGAAATCCAACTGCTGGCCTACCGGCATCTGCCGGAGCGGATGGTTTATACTATTTTCTTTACACCACGCGATGCGTGGTGTAAAGAAAATAATTATGTGAAATTTTACGTCCATTCACACTCGAAAGAAATATTCTATGAAAGAAATTATCTTTGTCGTCGAAGAAGCACCGGAGGGAGGCTATATCGCAAAGGCTTTAGGTGCTTCCATCCTAACCCAAGCGGATACCAAAGAAGAATTGCAAACCTGTGTGCGTGACGCAGTGTATTGTCATTTTGACGAAGGCCAAGGCCTAAGTATCATCCGTTTGCATTTTGTCAAGGACGAGGTTATCGCGGCATGATCCTTTGAAAGTTGGTACATTGGCTTCAATTCTTGCTGATGAGGCGGCTCATGGGGAAATGAATCGGACAGCGGCAAACGCTTGTCGGCCTTCAGTGCTTCGATGGCCTCCGCCTTCTGTCCGAGCAGGTACATGTTCGCCGAGTTCTCGACGATGGCCCGACCGGTGGGCGAGCGGTACAGGTCGTTGACGGACTGGGTGATGGTGACGGCGGCCCCGCCCTATTTGCGGAACGAAAATAGCTGCTCGCCCACGTCGGTGAGCCGCTGGTCTGACTTTGCACAGAGGGCTTTGGCAATGTCGTCCACCGTCATGGCTTGGCCTTTGCCGTCCCAAACCGATCCCCCAGCCATAGGCCACGGGCATCGACCCGCAGGCTTTTGTCGAAGTCGAACAACTGGTCGCGGATCAGCGAGGCAGGGTCGCATTCGGGGGATATCCGGTCGTGCCAACCGGCATCAGCCCCCCAATTCAGTATCGTGGACAGCAGGCGGACATAGTGACCGGAACCCAGCGCCTCGGGCCTCAAGCCAATCGTGCCTAGGGACTGGAAAGTCGAAAGCCGCAGTTCTGCCACCCGGCGGAGGTCGCCCTCGGTGGGCATCGCCCCGGCCATTGGCAGCTTGACCGTGACCAGCACTTGCATCCTGCGCAGGCGCATGCCCGCAGCGCTGTCCAAGGACGATTGCGCCCCCTGTCCCAAAAACTCCACCGTGGCGCGGAGCATGTCCTTGTGGAAGGGCTGCTGTTGGGCCATTCTGCGCACCTGCATCAACGCCAAGGCCGCGTCAATGTCGGGCGAGGCCCACAAACTGACCTGCAACAGGGTTTCAACCGGCCAGTCTTGGTTCAGCAGCACGTTCACCCTATCGGCCACGGCAAGGTCCGCGCCGGACAAAGGCTGGCAGATGAAGCCAAACGCCAAGCTACGGTCTTCGGTCAGAAACAGACCGTCCTCGGCATCGTAGGCCAAAATGGAAAACAACTGGCTGGCCCTTGGGTGGATTTGGGTATTCATTGGCGAACCTCCTGTGTTTGGCTGTTGCCAGCTTTGCCGTGTACAGGATTGGCTAGACAGTCGGGGCTGGACGGTGTGATTGAATGAGGCTGTCCACTGGCATTGGTTGGCAAGTCGGCGTTGGACAGCGGAAAGGCATTGGCCGGTATGCCAGGGTGACTGGACAGGCTAATGCCACGCCTCGACAATAGCCGGACGCTGAAAGGTTGGACGGACTCCACCACGGCACGGTTGTTCTTTAGCAGTTGGCGGGCGCGGGCGGGATGGCAGGGCGCGAGGGTTTCCCCTTCCACGCCAAAGACGGGTACGCTACACATGCGGTTAGGTTGCTATCGGTTGGGTGTGCGATTCCGGCCCTGCCCGAATAAACGGGCAAGGCACGGGTTTTCTGGGTGTGGCTAGAGCGTGGCGGTGACGATGGCGTCGATCACGTTGGGCGCGGTGTACACGCCAAGCCCAGCGGCGATGCCAACCACAAAGCCCATGATGCTGCCGCGCATCACGCCGCCGACCAAGCCGACAGCAACGAAAGTGACCGCCATGATGCGGCCCAAGGTGCCTTGCAGCCAGCCGGTGAGCATGGTGTAGATCGAGCCGAACTCAGAGGAACCGCCAGTCCCGTAGAAAACGTCGGGGGCCAGAAGCAAAAGGGAGACGGCGCATAGCACTGCAAGCGTGGGTACGCTGGGTTGTTTGAGGGTTGGTTTCAAGTTCATGGCTTCCTCATTGAATGATTACAGGGTTTGTAAGGATGGCGGCGGGTTTCCCCGCCTTGCCTCGAAAACCAAGGCTTCCGGTGTCCTGGCGGTTTCCCGCCCCCTCTCGGCCAATACTCGAAGCATTGCGCCGGAACAAGCTTGCTCTTAGTTTGAGCCTTACCGATCAGGCCCGGTCATGCCGTCCGGCCTTGCCTCGTCAATCCTGGCTTGGTCTGCATTGGACGGCACACTCTTTTTCTCCTTCTCCCGGTGGATGACTTGCAAAGGCTTGAGGCTGGTCGCCACTGTTGGCGCTGCCTTGCCGACCATCCAGCGGCGCGGTTCGAGTTCGGTGAACAAATAGCCCGATACGTTGAGGTCGCCGTCCGCATCTTCCCAAGGGGCCACCCAAATCCGCATGACCTTTGATGGAGTCCGTATCGGCGTGGGGTCTTCGATTTTGGGGGCTGGAACCGGGTTGAAAATATCTGCGGGGGCATTTGCCGCATGGCTTGGGCGATTGCTTTCCTTGTCAGCAACGGACTTGGGTTCCTTTGACCTGACCGTGGTATTGGCCTTGTCGGTGGCTTGATAAGCCTCCACCGCCGACAGGCAGGAGGGGTCTTCGGGCAAGCCTTTGCAATCATACTTCGGGGCGCAACCCACAGTCAGGGTTGCAAGCAAGAAAATGACGGCTAGAGGTGCAAGTTTTCTCATGGCTTCGCACCTTCGTTTGCCGCTGGCGGCTGGACTTTGCCGGGTTGGGCATTCTCCACGGTCTGTGGAGACTGAATGACTTGGGTTTTTGGGACAGGTTTGTTTTTCAGCCAGTCAGCCAGATTGTCCGGTGCGCCCTTGAAGGTGCGGCCATCCGGCGCAATTAAAAATGGCACACCGTCGATGCCGAACAGCTTGGCTGTCACCAGCGCCCGTTGCACGGGTTCGTGGTCGCATTTGGAGTCTCTCGGACGGTAGGGTGTCATAGGCTTGGTGCATCAAAGCGTCGCGGGCCTTATCCTTGGACGAGGTTTGCAGCAGACAGCCGATTTTCACTGCCAGATTTTGCGATTCCTGCCCCAAGACAGGAATGGGGACTAGCTTGAAGGTGTACTGGCCCTTGAGCGCCTCCATCTGCTTCTGCACCTTGCCGCAGTACGGGCAGCGGGGATCGACAAACATTACGACCTGTTGCTTCCAGAACCGACGGTGGCAGGGCCGAGGTCGTCGATCTTGAGCTTCATCTTGGACAGGTCTATTCTATTGGCAACCTGGTCAACCTGGTCCAGTTCGGTCACAGCCACCCGGTTCCACACTTCGATCATGGTTCCGGTGATGGCAAACCGCCCATTGTCCGACATGAAGAATATCTTGCCGCCCGCCTTGACCATGCTCAAACCATGGATAGGCAATGCCTTCAGCCCTTCGATGTTGGCGTTGGACAGCCAGTCCGCCGCGTCGGACACGGACGGTGAAGCTGGATGGGTGTCTGCCACTGCAAGTCCAGTCAGGACGGATAGCAGGATTGTTATAAGGAGTCTTGGTCGCATGGTCTTCTCGCTAAAAATGAGAAACCATTGTCCAATTTTTTAGGCGGGGAGAGTGTTTGGAAAGATGGGCTATTTTGGAAGCTTTTTCGAGGCAATCTAAATTCTATAAGGGCAAGTGAAATGACAAACAATCCCGTCGCTTGGTTTGAAATCTATGTTCAGGACATTGATCGCGCAAAGCGTTTTTACGAATCCGTGTTTCAGGTCACGCTGCAAAAACTGAATGAGCCATTTCCGGGCATTGAACTCTGGGCGTTTCCGGCGGACAAAATCAGTTACGGGGCTTGTGGAGCCCTTGTCAAAATGGACGGGGTTTCCTCAGGCGGCAATGCTACCCTCGTTTATTTCCATTGCGACGACTGCGCCATTGAGGAAAGCCGTGTTGCGAGTTCTGGCGGGCAAGTCAATCGTTCAAAGATGTCAATCGGGGAATATGGCTACATTGCTCTGGTTCAAGATACTGAAGGCAATATGATTGGCCTGCATTCGATGTAATTGGACGGGCTTTCCGTATTTCACTTCGGTCAAGTTGAGGCAATCAGGCTTGGGGGGACTATGGCACAGTCAATATTGATTACCGGGGCTAGCTCCGAAATCGGACGCGGCATTGCGCTTGAACTGGCAAGCGGCGGCGCGTCCATCGCGTTACACTGCAATCAAAACCTGCAAGCAATCACCGAACTGCAACCATTGCTAACGGCCCGAGGCTGTGCGAGCCACGTCATGCGCTATGACCTGACCCACCCCGACCAAGCCCAGTCCATGATTGACGAGGTCATCGGCGTGTTTGGTCATCTGGATGTTCTGATCAACGTGGTCGGGCCATTCCATTACCACGACATCACCGAGATGACCCCCGATGAATGGCAGGAGGCCATCGCCCTTAATCTGCACACCTGCTTCAATGTCACCTATCATGCCCAGCCTTATCTCTGTGAGTCGAGAGGGCACATTGTGAACTTCGCCTTTGCAGGGGTGGAAAACATCAAGGCATGGCCTCTGTCAGCCGCCTACTGTGCGGCGAAGGCCGGGATTGCCATTTTAACCAAGACCTGGGCGGCCGCGCTTGCCCCCAAGGGGGTTCGGGTCAATGCCATCTGTCCAGGCTTGGTCGAAGAAGGCGCTGTCACAGAAGCCGAGCGTAAGCGCATGGCCGAACAGATACCCTTGGGCCGACCGGTGCGCCCACAAGAAATCGCCGCCACCGTGAAATGGCTCGTCACCGAAAGCCCCGCAAGCATGATCGGGAGTTTGATTGCGGTTTCCGGCGCATGGGAATATTGACGCTGGCGGATTCTCTCGGCTTAAAGCGCCTGTCGTTCATTGATCGCCGCCAGCATTTATGCCGGGTGAAGAAACGCTATATGTCGATGACGAGGAGCACCGGCGTTTGTGATTGACAGGAGATACGAACGCTATGTTGCGCTGTCTGCCAATTGTTCACGTTATTGTGGCAAGATCATCTGAACGGTATCGACCCAAAGCAGCCGTCGACCAAAATCAACTGATCGTCAGGAACTAACCTATAAGCTGACTTTCGCTTCAGCGACGAAGAGTTGCTCCTTGTCACATCTAATATTTCAAATGGATTCTTGCGCAACGATCAATCTAGGTTCTCCAGACCGTCTAAGACTTAATAAAAGGTTATTTGTCCGAAAATGAGGTCAACTTGTCCTTGTGGACAGACTTGGGTAGGTTCAGAATCATCCTAGGCCTCACGATTTTTGCATCATTCCAATCCATAGGTGGAATTCCGGTTAAATTGTGGGCGGATGTTTATGTGCGTGACAATTGTTGACTAAATTACTGGGTTTAACCCAGTCTTTGTTCCAGAGAGACCGTTCACCGAAATACTTCATCCTTAGGAGAATAAAAACATGAAGATTCTGCTCCTTTCCAGTGCCTACAACAGTCTGACCCAACTCGCCCATGTCTGGCTCAAGGCTAGCCATTTCGAAGTCGCCGTGGCGACGGCAACCACAGCCGAGACCATGCGCCAGGCGGTGACGCAGTTTCAACCTGACCTTATTCTTTGCCCCATGCTGGCACAGGTCATCCCAAGGGATATATGGGAGAACCACACCTGCATCATCATCCACCCCGGTATCGCGGGGGACCGGGGGCCGAACTCCTTGGACTGGGCGATTCTGAACGAGGAGAAGGAGTGGGGTGTCATCGCCGTGCAGGCGGAGGAGCATGTGGATTCCGGCCCTCTCTGGGCAAGCTATCAATTCCCGATGCGCGAGGGCAGCAAGAGCAGCCTGTACCGGGACGAAGTGGCCCAAGCTGCCATGCAGTCGATGATGGTGGCAGTGCATCGTTTCGAGACCGGCTTATTCGTGCCTGCGCCGTTGGATTACTCCCGTCCCGAAGTGCGTGGCCGTTACCGCCCTGCGCTGAAGCCCGCCCAGCGGCAGATCGACTGGCAAAATGACCGGGTGGCAGACATCATCAAGAAAATCCGCTCGGCCGACGGGCAACCCGGTTTGTTGGATGACATCGGCGGGGAGCCGTTTTACCTCCATGGTGCCCACGAAGAGGGGACTCTAATCGGCGTTCCAGGCGAGATCATCGCCAAACGGCACGGGGCCATCTGCCGTGCGGCGGTGGACGGGGCAGTGTGGATTTCCCATCTCAGACCCAAGGGTCGGGTGGCCGATGGCTTTATTAAGCTTCCAGCAACCGATATCCTTGGGAGTTTACTGGACAATGTGCCGGAAGTGCCGGTGGCGCTCCATTATTCAACCCCTACCAAAACCTACCGCGACATTTGGTACACGGAGAGGAACGATGTCGGCTATGTTAATTTTAGATTTTACAATGGCGCGATGGGTACTGGGCATTGTCAACGCCTGATCGAGGCGGTGGACTATGCCAAAAGCCGACCCACCAAAGTGATTGTGCTGTCCGGCGGGCGGGACTTCTTCTCCAATGGCATCCATTTGAACCTGATTGAAGCCGCTACCAACCCGGCTGAGGAATCCTGGCGCAACATCAATGCGATGGACGATCTGGTTCTCTCCATACTCACCGCCACCGACCACTACGTCATCGCCGCCCTTTATGGCAGCGCGGGGGCAGGCGGCGTGATGCTGCCCTTGGCGGCCGACCGGGTGTTCGCCCGCGAAGGCATTGTACTTAATCCACATTACAAAGGCATGGGCGGCTTGTACGGATCGGAATACTGGACTTATTCGCTGCCCAAACGAGTAGGGGAGGAATTGGCACTGCAATTGACCGAGCAGTGCCTGCCCATCAGCGTGGAATATGCCAAGTCCATTGGAATGATCGACGACATTATCATCCAAGACGGCTGCTGCCCGAGCAACTTTACCGGCTTTCAGGAGCAGATCGTCCGCGTCGCCGAAAAGCTGGCCCACGCCAAAGAATTTAACGCCTTGCTGGAGCAGAAAAAGCAAACCCGTGAGGCCGACGAAAAAGTCAAGCCGCTGGAACAATTCCGCATGGAAGAGATGGAGGAAATGAACCAGAATTTTTGGGGCGAAGATCCAGCCTACCATATCGCCCGTTCGGCCTTCGTGCGCAAACTGCCACGTCCCGGCAATCTCCAATGTTCCGCCACGCTCAAGCTGGTTTGTGGCAATGCCCAATGTGAGGAAGCCGTGCAGAGCAGCAAAAACCGCTGCGCATTCTCCCCGGTGGCGTTGCCGCGACGACGGGCGGCGGCCAACCGGTAATCTCACTAATCAAACCAAAACTTAAGCGAGACTTATTGTTACGAGGAGGCGTTATGCGAGTATTACAGCTAATTTTTTTGTTAGGTTTAGGGATCACTGGGGAAGCATTTTCGATTGCACATGCTGTCCCGATAGGCCAGTGGAAATCTGGGGATCAATGCCCAAGCTCAATTCCTTCAACTTTATCCGTCAATACGTTTGGTGCACTGCCGAATGATGCGGTTGACGATTCGGTTGCCATGCAACGGGCGGCGGATTTTCTGTGCCAATGTGGATCGGGGAAAACGCTGGTTTATCCGGCGGGCCACTACGATGTGAAAAGCCATATTTCCCACTTGGCTTATAACCTCAAGGATTGGTCAATCGCCTACATAGGGTGTAAAAATGTCTCGATCAAAGGACCCTCTGTCGTGATTGACGTTTTTGGGGATTTCAGGAAGGAACCGGATGGGGTTTTCGATGGGATTACTTGTGGCGACCCTAATGCGCCTGTTGACAGTGGGGCAACCGTCCAATTTGCATACGCATCGCAGTACGCGCTGGCTCCTATTTGGATAGACCACTCTAACGGTGTACGCCTTAGCGGCTTTGAGATTGACGGCCATGGTCAGCAAACTACCATGGATGTACGGTATTGCTATCAGGAAGGCCATTCCCATGGCATAGGCATTACTTATACCCAAAACTTTTCAATCAGCAACATGAACATTCACCACATGACGGTGGATGGCATCAGCCTATCCAGTTCCTCACGCGACGGGTCAATTGATAATGTCACCGTCATAAACTCCACGCTACGGAGTCCTCTACAAGACCAGCAACAGAGGGCACCGACCGGCATCCTCGAAGGAGGAGTAGCCGGTCTCTATGTGAAAAACTGCATCATTGACGCGGACAAGCATATGGTTTATCCGAGCCGGGAAAAAAATGGCGTAGGCCAAGTCCTCTATGCGTCGCCTAGTTTCGCCGCGCACTTGGCCGATATGGCAAACGACCCGTCCTCGTTTGCGCAAGGTGTTTTCCGAGAGAGAAAGTGGTTTGCCTCGACACGCCTAATCCAAAATACGATTAGTGGAGCGGCCACCCTCTTGCACACCGAGGGAGTGCTGCCTTTGTTCTATGTGTGGGACAACACTTTCACCGGTAAACATACGAGTTCATCCGTGAAGGCCCTTGCGTATCCATTTTTTGGTTACCTGTCCGTGTGGATGGGGCGGGCATACGATCAGGAGTCTCGTAGCTGGGCAGACGACGTGCAGTTTATGGGTAACCGATTCTTTATCCCAGACAGTGCGCCACGGCATGACTTGGGCGCAGGCACAACGGGAGAAATGTATTTCAGTGGCGTAAACCGTTTCGTGGACAACCAGTTTATCACTGATCGTGCGGCAAACTCCGCCACCCAAGCTCTGAGGATCACTTACGACCAAACCCAGTTGCCTACCACCGTCTCTGCTGATGTTTTTCCATCCGCTGATAGTCTGTATCCTGTTAATTATCCTGCGGGCCAGCCAATACCACTAAGTGCGGCAAAGGCATTGAATATGCCTTGAGCGACTTTCTCTGTCACTTCGGCCACCAATCAAGGAGAGGCGGCCGACGTGGACAGAACGATAGCGGCTTTCTCGCACTGGCATTTTGCCTTAACGCTATGCAGATTTAAATTCCCCCCGAGGAAAACCAATGTCCGACATCGAGATAGCGCAACGCGCCACGATGAAACCCATCGTCGGGCTGGCCCAAGAACGGTTGAGGATAGGCGAGGAACACCTCGACCCCTATGGTAGGTATAAGGCCAAGCTGTCGCTGGAATACATCGAAAGTGTCAAAGACTGGCCCGACGGCAAGTTGGTTTTGGTCACTGCGATCAGCCCAACACCCGCTGGCGAAGGCAAGACGACCACCACTGTTGGGCCGGGTGATGCCCTCAAACGGCTTGGCAAGAAGACGATGATCTGCCTGCGCGAACCGGCGTTGGGGCCATGTTTCGGCGTCAAGGGCGGGGCGGTAGGCGGCGGCTACGCCCAAGTAATGCCCATGGAGGACATCAACCTGCACTTCACCGGTGATTTCCATGCTGTCAGCGCCGCCCACAACCTGCTGGCGGCGTTGATCGGTAACCATCTTTACCAGGGCAACGGGCTGGATCTGGATTTGCGGAAAATCCATTGGAAGCGGGTCATTGATATGAACGACCGTGCCTTGCGCGAAGTCGTCGTCGCCTTAGGCGGACTGCCCAACGGCTTCCCGCGCCAAGATGGCTTTGACATCATCGCAGCCTCCGAGGTCATGGCTATCCTGTGCCTGTCCAACTCCATCAAAGAACTGCGCGAGCGGTTGGGCAACATCCTAGTAGGTTGCAACCGCGACGACAAAACGCCCATTTTCGCCCGTGATCTCAAGGCCCATGGCGCGATGGCGGCCCTGTCGAAGGACGCGCTCAGGCCAAACCTAGTCCAAACGCTGGAAAACAACCCCGTGTTCATCCATGGTGGCCCGTTCGCTAACATCGCCCACGGCTGCAACACCGTCATCGCCACCAAGACCGCGATGAAATTGGCGGATATCGTCGTCACCGAGGCAGGCTTTGGCGCGGATCTGGGCGCGGAGAAGTTCATCGACATCAAATGCCGCAAGGCGGGCATCCAACCCGATGCGGTGGTCTTGGTTGCCACTGTGCGTGCATTAAAATCCCACGGTGGCGTTGAAATCAAAGACCTGCCCCTGGAAAACCTGGCCGCTCTGGAAGCTGGCTTTGCCAATCTGGAGCGGCATCTCAATAATCTGCAAGTTCAGTTCGGCCTGCCCACTGTGGTCGCAATCAACCACTTCACATCAGATACCGCCGCCGAAGTCGGCCTGCTCAAGCAAAAGGTGGAGGCGCTGGGTTCCAAGGCCGTGGACTGCAAACACTGGGCTGAAGGGGGCAAGGGTGCCGAAGAACTTGGACACGAAGTGCTGCGCATCCTAGCCGAAGGCAAGAGCGATTTCCGCTTCCTCTATGACGAACATGCGCCGCTGTGGGACAAAATAAAATCCATAGCCACCCGGATTTACGGTGCTGCCGACATCACCGCCGACATCAAGGCGCGCCGCCAGTTGGCGCAACTGAGCGAGGGATACAGCCACTTCCCGGTCTGCATCCTAAGATTCACGTCCTTTTCCGCCGACCCCAACCTTAAGGGCGCTCCTTCAGGCCACGTCCTCCCCATCCGCGAAGTCCGCCCCGCCCACGGGGAGGAGTTCGTCGTCGTCATCTGTGGTAGCATCATGACCATGCCTGGATTGCCGAAAGTCCCGGCGGCGGAACGCATCGACGTGGACGGGCGGGGGAAGATTTCAGGCTTGTACTGATGGGATATAGTGGCAATCCCTCATTGTAGAAAAGTACTCAATGCGGGAACATGAAACGTACTTTGATTTTTTTCCAGAAACCCGCTTTCCAATGTTTGCATCACCCTGAACGCGGAATAACAATAGGATATCTCAATGGCACGATCCACATCATCCGTCGGCACGAATCGTGAAGTGAAAGTTCGGCCAATCGGCATCGTCGTATTCGACGGCGTTGAGATTATCGACGTCACTGGCCCAATGGAGGTGTTCGCCTTCGCCAACCATTTTTTGCAACGGTCAGGCATCACCAAGGAAAACGTCTATCCAACAAAATTGTTGGCAAAAAAGCCAGGGTTAGTCACGACTTCCTGTGGCCTTCAGATTAATGCCGACAGTGCCTACGGCGACATCAAGGACGGTATCGATATCTTAATGATTCCGGGCGCGATTGATGTGAAAAACATATTGTCCGATGCGTCATTACAAGATTGGATGCGTACCTTGTCACCCCGCCCCAACAGGTTCGTTTCGGTTTGCACTGGGGCCTTTCTACTGGCAGAAACTGGATTTCTCAATGGACGGCTGGCGACCAGCCACTGGGCGTATTGTGACCAACTGGCTGCCGATTATCCATCGGTCACCGTGGAACCCGATCGGATTTTTGTACGGGATGATTTTGTTTCGACTTCGGGTGGCGTGACGGCGGGCATCGACTTGGCGTTGTCAATTGTGGAAGAGGACTGGGGCAGGGAGTTGGCTTTGAATGTGGCGCGTTTCCTAGTGGTTTTTCTCAAGCGGCCAGGCGGTCAATCCCAGTTCAGCGGTTATCTGGTGAGCGAGGCCACAAACCATCCAGACTTGCGCAAGCTGCAGGTGTGGGTCATGGAGAATCCGGCAGAAAATCTTTCCATAGAGGTTCTGGCTGAACGGATGGCGACGAGCCCGCGTAATTTTTCGAGGGTCTTCTTGACGGAGACGGGAATGACACCAGCCAAGTTTGTCGAAAAGGCGAGGATCGATGCCGCGCGCCATTACTTGGGCGAAACTGATCTTTTAATTGAAACCGTGGCCAGCAAATCAGGTTTTGGCGACCCGGAACGTATGAGAAGAGCATTCATTCGCCACTTGGGTGTCAACCCCCAAGACTATCGTGCACGGTTCAGCCGCAATAACCCGCCTCCAATACCTTTCCTCACTAACTTTGACCCCTCTGCAATCATCGCCCCGTCCGATCAACCTCCCGTTTCTGGAAAGTGATATGGCGCTCTCGAGAAAATATGGATAGCAGTTCGTAGCTGATCTCAAGGATCAATATGCAGGTTTTTCGCAGTTTGATTCTTTTTTTCAGCAATGAAAGGCTAGGGGGCTGGGGAGCAACGGAACAGTTTTGTAAAGTTTTCCATAACTGTTCCGTTGCTCCTCAGACCCCATACAGATTTGGATAGCCATTCGACGAAAATTTATTTTGAGATTGAAGGATGGCGTGTTCCAAAGTTATGAATCCTTGAGATTAAGAAGGGTTTGGTGAGGGCGTTTTTGCCCCCAGTTTCATATTTTTAATAGGGTTATGCTTCAGTTTCCAACCTTATAAACCGAAACGGTCGGACGCGTAGGAAAATCATCGTGGCGATGGGAACGTTTTGGGGTAAACTCACTGCCTATCGAGCGATCTCGGCAAGTACCCGGCTTATCAACTTCATGCGCTGGAATGCTTGACCGCGATGTGGCTTTTGGCCGGTGGCCGCGTCAGGTTCTTTGCCAAACAGGCGCATCGCCCATAGACTGATGCTCGACAAATTTCTCTGTATTAACGGATAAACGTTTCGAGCGAGTACGCTTGGAAGGAGGGCTATTGGATACCTTTACGGCGATTGCGTGCCTGTTCGGCATTGCCGCTATCTTAAGTTTCGTCAATGACCGCTATCTGCGCCTGCAGCACGACATTGGCCTGTTGTTGTTGGCCGCCTTGACTACCGGCGGGCTAAGGGTTTTAGAGCTTATTATCCCTTCCGGGGCTGTCGGCCTGCTGCACCAAGTCACCCAGTCATTCAACCTGAACGACACCCTGCTGAAGGGTGTGCTCTGCTTCATGCTGTTTCGAGGCAGCATGCGCGTCAGTTGGGCGACGTTGCGCGAACAACGCTGGCTGGTGCTTTGGCTGGCGTTTGCCGGCACCGGGATAGCGTGCATCCTCACCGGCGGCTTGGTCTATGCGGGGCTTGCGCTGTCCGGTGTGGCGGCCACGCTGGCCCAGGCACTGTTGTTCGGGGCGCTTATCGCCGCCACCGACCCGGTGGCCGCGCTGGCGATACTCTCCAAAATGGGCCTGCCGAAGAAGCTGGAGACGGTGGTCGATGGCGAATCCCTGTTGAACGACGGGGTTGCCGTGGTGTTTTTCACCATCTTCGCGGGGGCGGCGATCAGCGGCAGCGATGCCAGCCTGGCCGAGGCCGGATCGATTTTCATGCGGGAAGTCTTGGGTGGCGCGGCCATGGGCGTGGCCGGTTGGCTGGTCATCCATCATCTGATGCTGCGCTCGACGACCTACTGCACCGGCCTGCTGGTCTCGCTGGGTGCCGTTGCATGCCTGTATGCCGCCGCCCAACATCTGGATGTCTCCGGTCCGATTGCCACCGTCGTGGCCGGTCTCCTCAGCGGCAACCTCACCGCGACGCGCCTGAGCGAAGCCACGCTTGCGCCGCTGCGGACGTTCTGGTCGGGGCTGGACGAGGTATTGATCGCGCTACTATTTGTTTTCGTCGGCTTTCATGTCGTCCTAATCAATCCGCTGCCGGGCATCGTGATGGGTGTCCCCGCGCTGGTTGCGATTGCCGCCGTGTTGCTCGCCCGTGCGGTAACGGTGTTTGGCATCGTCGGCGGGCTGAATGCGGCGGGCGTGATCCGTGCCGACTGCCTTGGCCTGACCCAGTTGCTGACCTGGGGCGGCCTGCGCGGCGGGCTGTCGCTGGCACTCGCGGTCTCGCTGCCCGACAGTCCCTGGAAACCGCTGATGCTGAACATGACTTTCGCCGTCGTCGTCTTTTCGGTCATTGTCCAGGGCCTCACCCTCCAGCGCATGTTCACCCAGGAGCGGCTGGCAGGCCTATTGCGATGACTATTCCCCAGCGTTTGAGGATTGATTTTCGATGAGAATGCCGTACCGACCTGTTTGGGCCTTTTTGCTGTCAGCTATCGTTTTGTCGTGTTTGCCACACGCCTATGCAAACGAGCCTGATGCCGAAAGCACCCTATCTTCCATCCGCGTCATCCAGTTGGAACTGGAAGGGCCCATTGGCCCGGCAAGCAGCGATTATGTGGCCCGGTCACTGGAGTATGCGGACGGGATAAAAGCCTCCTTGGTCGTTATTCGTATGGACACGCCCGGCGGGCTGGACACGGCGATGCGTGATATCATCAAAAAAATCATCGCCTCGCCGGTTCCCGTCGTCACTTATGTTGCACCCGGCGGCGCCCGCGCAGCCAGTGCCGGGGTTTACATCCTCTACGCCAGCCACATTGCGGCAATGGCCCCCGCCACCAATCTCGGGGCGGCCACCCCGGTTCAAATAGCCATGCCCAGCGGCTTGGACGAGGACAAACCGCAAGCCGACGGCAAGGCAAAAGAGGACCATCCCGGACAGGCTTCTGTCATGGAACGGAAGATGACCAACGATGCCGTTGCTTATGTCCGGGGACTGGCCGCTTTGCGGGGCCGCAATGCGGACTGGGCGGAAAAGGCGGTCCGGGAGTCGGCAAGCCTGCCGGCAGAAGAGGCACTGAAGTTGAAAGCCATTGATCTCATGGCCGCCGATGTCAACGATCTGTTGAAGCAGATTGATGGTCGGCCGGTCAACGTTTTGGGCCGCCCGATCAAACTGAATCTTGCCGGTGCCCAGATCGAACAACGCCGACCGGACTGGCGGAATCAATTGCTGGCGGGCATCGCCAATCCCAATGTCGCTTACATTTTGATGCTGATCGGGATTTATGGGCTGATCATCGAATTTTATCATCCCGGCATCGTCGCACCCGGCACCGTTGGCGCTATTTGCCTGTTATTGGCGCTCTACGCCTTTCAGGCACTCTCGGTCAATTACGCGGGCCTGGCACTGATTGTGTTGGGAATTGGCTTGATGATTGCCGAAGCCTTCGCACCGAGTTTCGGCATACTAGGCATCGGCGGCATCTCCAGTTTCGTGTTGGGTTCGGTCATCCTGATGAACACCGATATGACAGGGGCCGGACTGGACTGGGGCGTGATTGCGGCTTTTGCCATCACTAGCGTAGTCTTATGCATCATCGTCACAAGACTATTGCTTAAAGTGCGTCGAAATCCAGTGGTGACGGGGCGCGAACAACTGATAGGCAGCCAGGGGATCGCCATGGAAGATTTCGCCATCCAAGGCAGGGTCTGGATTCGCAGCGAAGCTTGGACGGCCAGAACCGAACACCCTGTCAAGAACGGGCAAAGCGTCAAAGTGCAAGGCATCGAAGGTTTGACCCTAACCGTCACCCCCCTACAAAACGAAACAGGAGAATGATCCATGTTCATCAATTTTTCCCCCGTGCTCTTAGTCATATTAATCGGCGTCATTTTGGTCACCGGCATCAAAATCCTGCGCGAATACGAACGCGGAGTGGTGTTCATGTTGGGCCGGTTTTACAAAGTCAAAGGCCCCGGCCTGATCTTCGTCATCCCGGCCATTCAACAAATGGTGAAAGTGGACTTGCGCACCATCGTGATGGATGTCCCTTCGCAAGATATCATTTCACGCGACAATGTGTCGGTCAAAGTCAGCGCCATCGTCTTTTTTCGGGTGATCGACCCGGAGAGGGCCGTGATCCAAGTCGAGCAATTCTACAATGCGACCAGCCAGATGGCCCAAACTACCTTGCGGTCGGTGCTGGGGCAGCACGAGCTGGACGAAATGCTGGCCGAGCGGGACAGGCTCAACGCGGACATCCAAACCATTTTGGACCAGCAGACCGAAGCCTGGGGCATCAAGGTTTCCAATGTGGAAATCAAACAGATGGATTTGAACGAAACGATGATCCGGGCCATCGCCCGACAAGCCGAGGCCGAGCGGGAGCGCCGCGCCAAGGTCATCCACGCCGAAGGCGAATTGCAAGCCTCGCAGAAATTGGTGGAGGCCGCACAAATTTTGGCCCAGTCGCCCAGCGCCATTCAATTGCGTTACCTGCAAACACTGACGGAAATCGCCGGGGACAAATCCAACACCATCGTCTTTCCATTGCCTATGGACATGTTGGAATCCATCGGCATTGGCGCTAAACGGGAATGACGGGGCAGGATGGTACGAAAGCCTCAGCCTAAAACTATGTCAGGCAATCAATCTCTTATGGAGTCTCAATGGCCATCAATGCCCATACATGGCAGTTTTCCTCTCGCTTCCGCCGCAATGCATTTGGCTGGAAGTCAGATACACCGATTCAGCGCATCAAGGAAGCGCTTACTGAAATCAAGCAAGCGGCCCACGCAGACCCTGCCCTGGCTGCCGAAGACGCCGTGCTGTTGCTGGAAAAATTGTCGCCCGCACTGCAACAGGTCGACAGTTCCTCCGGCGCACTGGGTTCGGCGGTGAACCGGGCCATCGAATCCTTGGCCCCTATCATCGGCAAAGCCGAAGTCGACCGGACAGTCCGCCGACGCTGGCTTGAACGCTTGTGGCGAAATCACCGGGGCCGATGTGCTGGATGCGTACTCGGCGGGGATCGCCGAGGCCCATGCCAAGGGGCAAATTCGCCAATTCCTTCTACCCTCAAATGTCAACGGGGCCGTTCATGGAGAAAATCCTCATGCATCATTTGTCGTGCTAATTCATTTTCTACGGCGACTCCAAGGCTGTTGCCGGTACAGGGCATGCCATCTCATCGTCGCATCAATTTAATAAGCGTGTCCAGCGGAACGGATGCCGTCAAGAGAACTGACCGCCCCCCCAATCAATGCCTGTCAGGCGAGTGCTGATTTCCCAAAGACATCGGGCTGCATCGCTGTCGAGAGCCTCTTGGGATGGCTTGATCGGTTTGCACTTGTAAAAATAAAGCCCGTTGGCATCCGCCACGTCGGGTGAACTGGCAAGGTAAACCGAGGTTGCAGCCCCTTTTTCCGGGCTCAGCGCGGCGAATTTGGCCAGCCACCAGGCAAAAGAAGGCATCAAACCATGGCGGGTGCCAATGTCTGTCGCCACAAAGCCGGGGTGCAAGGCATTGACTGTGACTTGCTGTGGATTGATCCGCTGCGCCAATTCATGCGTGAATAGCAGATTCGCCAGCTTGGATCGGCCATAGGCGAGCAGGCGATTATAAGATTTTTCACTTTGAAGGTCATCAAAATCGAGTCTCATGCGGCGATGCGCCTCGGATGCCACATTGACAATCCGCGCCTTTTCCGATGCCGCAAGCAATCTGGGCATCAGCAACGCAGTCAGCAGGAAATAGCTAAGGTGGTTCAATGCAAACGTCATCTCAAAGCCTTGTGCGCTTAATTGGCGCTTGCCGAACATGCCGCCGGCATTGTTGATCAGGACATCGACATAATCCCACCGGCTGGAGATCGACTCGGCCAGTGACCTTACGGCATCCATATCAGACAGGTCGGCCTGTAGAAAGTCCGCGCCTTCGCGACCGGTAGCCTCATGGATCGAACGCTTTGCCGCCAAGCCACGGTTTGCGTCACGGCCCACGATGAGGATGTCACCGCCCATTTCAACCAGCTTGCGAGCGGTCACAAGGCCGATACCGCTGGTCCCGCCGGTCACCACGCACCGCTTTCCCGATAATCGTGTTACTGAGTTCATGAATTAGCCCCTCCCAAAAACAGTTGAGCAAAGGGGCTAGGATAACCGATTGGGTTTAAATTAGGCATACCCATGGATGAACGCGTCTCCCAATACTGTTGACATAGCCGTCATTCCGGCATGGACCGCCGGAATCCAGATTGCAGGGATGCCAACAATCCATACCATCCATGGAGCCTAGGTTGGGTAGGCGTAAGGATTCGTTCGTAGGATTCCAAGTCGCCGCGCAAACCGGCGATTTCGGCACCGGTTTTCTCTAGCGCCAAAAAGCGTTCTTCGTTTCTTCGTCCTTGCGTCTCAAGTAGCGAAACCTCCCGCCTGACGAGTTCGGTGTGCTCGTGGCTGCTGCGGGCGAGATATTTCAGGTGAAAATCGGCATCGAAACGCTTGTCCGAATCTGACTTGGCCCAATGGCCTAGACGATCCAAAAGGGAGGGATTCGGGGCAGTCATGGCGATTTTACCTCAGTGTTGTACGGTATTCCGAAAGTTTTTCATGGTTCCCATGCTCGGCGTCACTGCCATTAAGTTAAGCGTTTAATCGGAACGCCAAGCCCCAGCTTGGCATCAGGGTGTACCGCGCCAAGCTGGGGCTTGGCGTTCCGTCAAAGGCTGATTTTACGCTTATTGCATCTTAACTTAATGGCAGTGATGCTCGGCATGGGAATCCATCCCGTAACGCTCCGCGTTTCGATTCGGGCCGCTGAGCGGCCAAGGAGGCGTTCCCACGCGGAGCGCTTGTCGTTGTACACAAGTTTGCCGAAGCCCGTCATTCCGGCAGGGAATGCCGGAATCCAGCACAGGGAGGTGAATCTATACAAGATTAATGGATATGATAAGGGTTATCAACCCTGTCATAAACAACTGGGTTTTAAACAAGCTGGTTGTAAAGAAATAGGTGAATATTATGGTTATAATTGCGCCAGTCAGCAGCACAACCCATTCTATGCCCGGTATCCCATACTCGGCCTGGTCTGTCCTTTCCCGCCTGTTTTCCCATATGGAGATGGATTCCTGTAGGATGATTGGGAAAAGGCACTCATGGCCAAAGCCGACGCGAACGGTCCCGGCGAACGGGATGCTCATGCCGACGATGGATTGCTTGAAGAAGCCGCCAACCGCTGGGATGAGTGCTATAATCAACAAATTGTTAACTGCCACATAATCTTACGCCGATTGCTGTTAGGCGTTAAATATATTGATCGAGATAGACATACATGCTTAATGAACATACCCTTCCCCCTTTGAGTGGCGGCAAACCTCGACACGCCGTTATCTTGGTGCATGGACTGGGTGACAGCGGCGCAGGGCTGATCGGGTTGGGGGATGTTTGGCGGCAGGCGCTGCCGGACACCGAGTTTTTGGCCCCGGATGCTCCTTTCCCCTGCGACATGGCACCTTTCGGGTATCAATGGTTCAGCCTGCAAAACCGCTCCCCCGCCGCCATCCTTGCCAACGTGCGAGAGGCCAGCCCCATCCTGGATGCCTATATCGACGAGGTGCAGGCGAGCCGCGCCTTGCCCGCCGGACGGGTGGCTTTGGTCGGCTTTTCGCAAGGCACGATGTTGAGCCTTTATGTCGCCCTGCGCCGCCAGGCTGCTCTAGCGGGCGTGATCGGTTATTCGGGCGCACTAGTCGGCGGCGAAGCGTTGTCGCACGAACTGACATCAAGCCCCCCCGTTCTGCTGGTGCATGGGCTGCTCGACGAAGTGGTGCCATTCCCTGCGATGGCGCAGGCGGAACGGGGCTTGCGCCAGGCCGGGGTGCAAGTCGCCACGCACGCCCGCCCTAACCTCGACCATGGCATTGACTCTGCCGGACTGGATGTAGGCTTGGCATTCCTGCGCGATGCCTTTCAATTGAAGTCTGTTGCATGAGATGATGGCCCATGGCGAAATGGCAAACCCGATGAACATGACCCCCCTCTCCGGCATCAAAGGCATCTTATTCGACCTAGACAGTGTGCTCTACATTGGTTCCCGTGCCATTGAAGAGGCCATCGAAGTTGTGGGGCACATCCGCACCGCGACTAGCCAACAGCACTGGGATTGTCATGGGGTCTGAAGCCATTGCAGGGACCCTAAACGTGATCGATCTTCGGAACGAACTTCGCAACGCCCGCGAATGTCTGCGCGAAGCGTTCCTCGTCAAGTCCAACCCCGGTGCCTACTTCGCCGCCCACACCCGGCTGATCGACAGGATGGTGTGGGCTGTACGCGAGCGTTTTCCTCTGCCCGGTCAGGCGACCTTGGTGGCGGTAGGCGGCTATGGGCGGCAAGAGCAATATCCTCATTCGGATATCGACCTCCTCGTCCTGCTGTCTGAGCCGCTTGATGAAGCCGGCGGTGATAGCGTTTCCGCGTTCATCCGAGCGATGGCAGACCTTGGCCTCGACTTCGGCCACGCAGTCCGTACCGTGGAGGAATGTATCGAGGATGCGGGGAAGGACATCACCATTCAAACCGCTTTGCTGGAAACGCGGTTTGTCCATGGCAACCGGCCGCTCTATGTAAAACTGCGGGCAGCACTCGATGCCGAGCTTGACCCTGTCGCCTTCTTTCAAGCGAAATGCCTGGAACAGCAGTTACGGCACGACAAGCACCAAAATAGCCCTTACAGCTTGGAGCCCAACCTAAAGGAAGGGCCGGGGGGCCTTCGCGACCTGCATGTCATCCGATGGCTCATGCGGGCGGCTGGCCTCGGTAGCACTTGGCGGGAACTGGCTCAACAAGGCTTCATCAGTGTCATCGAAGCCCGTGAACTAGGGGAGGTCGACAGGTTCTTGCAACAGGCCAGAATCCGGCTTCATTGGCTGACGACAAGGAAAAACGAAATTCTGCGCTTTGAATTTCAACATACCATGGCGGAATCATTCGGCGTTTCGGCGGAAGGTGCGAAAATGGCGGGCGAAGTCTTCATGCAACGCTACTATCGCAATGCCCAGCGAATCACTCAGATTAACACCGTACTGGTGCAGAACATCGGTGCCGCCTTGGCGCAGGATGAAACGGCCCTAGAGCCGGTTCACATCAATGAGCGGTTTCAGTCCATCCGGGGACTGCTCGACATCCGCTCGCCTGAGCTTTTCGAGCATGAACCTGGAGCACTGTTCGAGTGTTTCCTGCTCCTGCAACAGTGCCCTGAACTCAAAGGGATGACTGCGCACACCCTGAGGGCACTGTGGCGAGCCAGACTCCGCATTGATGCCGGATTCTGCAAGGATACTGAGAACCGCCGCCGCTTTCTGCTCATCCTGCAACAGCCAAGGGGCATCGTCCATGAATTGCGCCGCATGAACCAGTACGGCATTCTTGGCCGCTACCTGCCGCCTTTCCAAAGGATTGTCGGACAGATGCAACACGATCTAGTCCATGTCTATACGGTTGACCAGCATATTCTGATGGTGATCCGCAATCTGCGCCGATTCACGATGCTTGAGTTTGCCCACGAGGTACCATTCTGCACTCGCCTGATGGCCGGCTTTGACCGGCACTGGCTGCTCTACCTCGCCGCACTATTCCACGACATCGCCAAAGGGCGGGGCGGTGATCATTCGCGTCTGGGTCGGTCTAATGTCATCCGCTTCTGCCGAACACACGGGCTAGACTCGGAGGATACGGATTTCGTCGCATTCCTTGTTGAACACCACCTCGCTTTATCGACGGTGGCGCAGCGGATGGATTTGAGTGATCCGAATGTGATCCGTGAATTTGCAAGGCTGGTCAAAACAGAGCGCCGGCTCGTCGGCCTGTATCTCCTGACCGTGGCCGACATTCGCGGCACTAACCCGAAATTGTGGAATGCCTGGAGGGAGAAGCTACTGAACGACCTGTTCTATCCAACCCTGCGCCTGCTTCAGAAGGATTCGGCGCACCCATTGGACAGCATTGATGCGAAGCAGGCCGAAGCCCTTAGGCGGCTGCGCCTTTATGGGCTTTCCGAGGCGAGCAAGGGCGCACTCTGGCGGGAACTTGATGTAGGCTATTTTATGCGCCATGACGCGAACGAAATCGCCTGGCAGACACGCTCCCTGCATTATCGCGTCCGCCCCGACCAGGCGGTGGTGAAAGCCCGGCTGGCACCCATGGGGGAAGGCATCGAAATCCTCATCTACTGCCTGGACGAGCCCAAGCTATTTGTACGACTCTGCGGAATCTTGGCATCGCTACGGTTCGACATCGTCGAAGCCAAGATCCACACCACCGCCCATGGTTACGCGCTGGACTCCTTTCTCACACTGGCCGCCGATCCCATTCATTACAGCCATCACACGGTGCGCTTTCTCGAAGAGGAAATCCAGCAGCGCATGGCGCGACAGGATTTCAAGCCACCAACCTCGTTCGGTCTGGGTTCTCGCCGTGTCAAGCACTTTCCGCTCACTCCCGAGGTCAGCTTCCAAACTGACGATGCAGGCGAGTGTCACGTCTTATCGATTACCACCAGTGATCGGGCTTTACTTTTGTTCGATATTGCCTGTGTGCTTGCAAATCACGGCATCAACCTGCGAACCGCCAAGATCGTCACTCTGGGAGAACGCGCGGAGGATGTATTCGTCGTCAAGGGGGAATCGCTCGGCCATCCGGAGAACGTCGTCCAGATTGAGAGGGCATTGCTGGAGGTGATGCGGTGAACAGCGATTTTGGCATGTCGTTTTGCAGGGCTTCCACCTCGTCCTCGGCCTTGTAACGGACGCTCTTGGATGCCCTTCGCAAATAGGGGCCTAAAATATCCCCCGGCGCATCCATGGTCAGGGTGCGCTCGTTCAAAATGCCTTCGTCATTGACCAGACGAGCGCTGCCACCCGCAGAAGACAGCACCACCACATCCTTGCGCGACCAGTCCGTGTCGCGGTGGGAAGCAGTCGGATTCTCGGCGTAAAAACCCGTTCCGGAGCCGGAAAATTGCGCACCGTATCGTGCCACGGCTTTCTCATAAAAAACCTGATGAGAATTGTAGTATAATTCGCGCCCCTAAAATTTTGGCATGACATCCACAATCTATGACCAACGAAGTGCCTTTCAGTGACGAGCAAATAAACTGCTTTGTCGACCTGCTCAATAATGACCTGCCAGACCCACGGGACAAACGCGGCAAGCTTCACTCATTGGCATTGGTGATTGTCGGGTTTGTGCTGGCAACACTCCTGGGTCGCCAAAAGCTTTCCAGCATCCACCGCTTTATCGTCAACCGTGCGGGTTGGCTGGCCGGACTCACCAAAACCAAAACAGCCAAGCCGATTTCACGCGCCCACCTGCCGCGTTTGCTGGACAGGCTGGACTGGCTAGCACTGAATGGACTCATCGAACGCTGTTTTGGCATGCAGATACTGTGCAGCAGGCCAAAACAATGGACGGCAATCGACGGCAAGGCATTGCGCGGCACACTGGATGCCGGCGACAAGCAGAATTTGATTCTGGCGGTTGCCCACGACACGCGCGAAGTCGTCGCGCAAGCCAGGCAGAGTGGCGACAAGTCCAGTGAAATCCCGGAGGTCCGCACACTGCTGAAGGACAGCGGGCTGGAGAAGCAAAAGGTGTCCTTGGATGCCCATCACTTCAATCCCGCCACAATGGGCCAAATCCACCAAGCCGGAGGCCTTTACCTGGTGCAGGCCAAGGAAAACCAGCCCACCTTCCTGCAACAATGCCAAACCTTGTGCTCGGAATCGTCGGCGCTGGCCAATACGGTCGATCATGACAAGGCGAACGGGCGCGTCACCACGCGCCGCGCCCAACTGTTCCCTCTGGAGTCGCTAGACCTTGACTCGCGCTGGAATGACAGCGGTTTGTCCGTGCTGATGGTCGTAGAGCGCGAGACATTCGAGGTTTCCAAGCAAAAAACCACCCTTGACACCTCCTATTATGTCAGCAACGCAACGCTTGAACCCTCCACTGCCAAGCCGCTTGCCGAGGAATTGGCACAAGCCATCCGCCGACATTGGGGCGTCGAATCCAACAACTGGATACGCGATGCCACCTTCAACGAAGACGGAATCAAAACGAAAGCAGGCAACCAAGCCCAAGTCATGGGGTTGTTGCGCGGCCTGGCCATCGAATTGATCCGGAAAACGATGCCGAAAAACTTCCAGGCCGCCATCGAAAAATTTGCGGATGTATCCGGTGCCTTGGAATCGATGCTTTTGCAAGTGAATTTTTTATGAGAAAGCCGTGATGCCATACTGCCGTGCACGCTCAATTCCTCGTTCAATCATATCATGGATAAATTTATCGGATATATCCCTGAACTTAAATCTACCAGTAGGGAGCAAAATATTAATATCAAAATAGTTACTTTTAAAATACTTGATGAGGCGAGATATGAAAGCACGTTCTGCTAGCGGTTGAAAAGCTATTAACTGTTTTTTGTTAATTATTAGCATAAATTAAACATCTTCTAGGTTGATTGCTAAACATGGTATCAATAAATATATGATGCCCAACGATCGAGCTAAGCGGCACGGGCAGGAGAACCTACGATGAATAATGAAAACTTAACCCCGTGACCGCTTGAGCGCACGGTTGGGCTGGTGGACGATGCGACGGGGCCGGAAGTGCAAGGCTTTGGCTCTTCCCTGCCTTTGTCGGGCGCAACGCAAAGAAACGCGCCCGACCTACTTGGCTTTTGCTCTTTTTCTCTCCCGACATGCTAACAATCAATGGAGTCTGCCCCCTTTGATTTAGAATCTACCAAGTATACGGAATTTCGTTTATTTTTTAACACAATAACATTGTGCTAAAGAAGCAGAAATATTGCCTAAACTACCACCAGTGCAAAATGTTTGATAATTGCTATTTGAGTAGGCTTGGGTACCAGGTTGAAGAGTAGCAAAACCAGGCATTAAAGCTTTACAAACATTTCCACTACTATCAGCCTCTGCAATCGCCCCATCATTGTTACATGTATCGTTGCAGTTTGCAACGCCACCTACTGTAGCCCAATATCCGTTACTTGGTGCAACTGGTGTACTTGGTGGAACTGGAGTTCCAGAAAAACCTACGTAGTGAACATCTTCGCTAACTCCTACTAAATTACATGTTCCATTACCAAAAACGGACACTGATAGATTATTATTTTTTGCATTAACAATTTGATTCATAATAGTATTACCCATACTAGTACTATTACTAGTATTATATAAAACGGCGTATTCAGAACGTGTATTACATGTAGGTTTTGAAGAAATAGAACCAGAAATTGTAAAATAAAAGTATTGTGAATCAGTGTAATAACCATTCACTAATCCACTGACTGTGCTAGCTTGATTTAACCCGCTATATAACAATAAAATAAAACTTGCGAAACTTGTTACAAAAAAATTTATTCGTTTCATACTCAATTTCTCCAAATGTTGATGCAGGTTGGTTATAACGTGAAGTTACACCCCCAAAACAAATGATGCCCAACGCCAAAGCTAAGGGGCGCGGGCGGACCAAACTAGGGGAAAACAGGCCAAAGCGTAACCCCGCGTCCCCTTGAGCGCCGGGTTGGGCTTCGGGCAGGGACGATACTTCGCCCGCCTACCGAGCCAAAAACGAAAGCGGGCGGCCCAGCCTGAAACCCGTGCCAAGGCCGAGCGGGGCAACCATGGGCCGGACGGCTTGCACCACGCCGGGTTGGAACACCGGTGGGCTGGAACAAACCGACACACCGCGAACGACAACCAAAGCCCAAAAAAGCACGTGGTGCAAACGGATGCTTTCCCTTCCAGCACAGCCACGGCCAAATAACGCCGTGGACCCTGCCGCCCGGCGCGCTTTTGCTCTTTCTTCGACGCGCCCAACGCCCGAGCTAAGGGGCGCGGGCGGACAAAACTAGGGGAAACGGGCCAAAGCGTAACCCCGCGTCCCCTTGAGCGCCGGGTTGGGCGGCGGACTAGAAAAGAGTGGCTTTTGCTCTTTGCTTTCCGCTCTTTGCTCTAAATCATCCAGCGCAATACGGCTTACGCCTATTGCGCTCTACGGGCTACAAAGGCAGTTTGCGGCGAGTAAATCCGACTAAGCCAACCAATGCAGAACCGACCATCCAGATTGCGGCGGGGATAGGCACAGCAGATTGTGAAAACTGAAAAAAAGATATGTCGGCTTCAGTTTTCGCACCGCCAGTGCCATCACCAAAAAAAATATAGTTGCTTGTAATATCTAATCGTGGTTGGAGACTTGCTATTAATAGCCCATCGACATAATAATTAGTATCAACTCCTGGAGTTGCACTTATTGTGTAAGTATTAAACTGCGTATTATTAAACGGGATAAATTCTTGTTTATTTGTATTCTCAACTTGAATAATAGATTTTCCAAGGCACATATATGATGTCCCATTTCCATCAGCAGCACCAAAATAGAAACCACAGTGGTTTTGTGAATTTGGTGCTTCTTCATCTGTGACTCTTGCTGTAATATTTAATGTATAAGAAAGAAGTGGATTAACTAAATTATACATATTATAGCCAGAATCACCAGAACCTGAAAGTGGTATTCCAAGCGCATTTTGGTGCAACATATTACCATTTACTGAAAAAATTGTACCTTCACTTACAGAAGGTCCAATTGATGTATAAGTAAAGCCTTGCGCACTAGGAAGTGAATTTAAATCAAGTGTAATGTTTGCTGCATCTGCAATTGGCAGTGACCCGAATACAAGAACCCCTACGCATAAAACCGATGACTTTTTCTTCATTGCTATAACCCACTCTTTAGTTTTTAAATTAACAGTCTTGTCAAAGGCTCACGCCGGGAGCCAGCTAACAGCGAGATGACCCGCCCAGGAACGCCTAACGCCCCCGTTCAGCCGCCCGCGCGGAAGGAGCCAGAAAAATGAAGCCAAACGTCCACGCGGGTCGGCTGGAACGGCGGGTTAGGCGGGTGGGCAGGGAGACAATGCCAGGGGTTCACGGCTTTTGCTCTTTGCCCTTGTTCACGGCGGATTGTCGCTTGCGCTCCGAATCCGCCTTACCGCGTTACGAGTTATTGTAAGATTCTAAATATAATCAATGCACACCATGCCAACCCCATAATCCACGGCAAAGAATTTCCGGGAAGTAGCCACTCGATAGCTTTGGATCTTGATCCTATGGTTGGTGGTACTCTGCAATCAATTTCTATCGATTCTTTGTATTCCTTGGCAATTTTAAGGAGTTCAACAATTGCCAACATGCCTCGCTTAATGCTATATCCAATTGTGATGCAGGAAGACAACCCAACAAATGCGATTATAATTACTGGAACATCTTTCGATGTCCATAAAAATCCTGCGGAGTTAAACAGTAGCCCTTGAAGTATCCACATCCAAGTTAATCGCTGATTCAATAGTTGGTCTTCATGGCGAATCATTTCTCGAATGCTTCCCAAGTATTGATTGGCACGGTCACAGTCAATGCTATTTGTCATTATCGCTCCTTAGAGCCTAACGCCCCAATTAAGCGGCGCGGCGGACGAAGCCAGACGAAGCACCACAAGACACAACCCGCGTCCGCTTGAATGGCGGGTTAGGCGGGCGGGCAGTGTACGGATGCCGACACGCCAACGAAGCCAAAAACCCGAAACAACCCACACGCCCGAAACCTTATGGAAGGCCGGGACTTGCGGCCATGCAAAACCGGCTTGCGCCACGCCCCCGCGACAACGGCGAACCGGAACAAAGCACCGAACCGCTAACCTCAAGCCAAACCTGATAGTGTCGCGTGGCGCAAACGGATTCTTTACCTGCCCAGCGGCGAAACATCAATTTTGCCGACAATCCCGAAACAACCCATCGGCCTTGCCCGCTTGCGCCTAACGCAGAAGCTCACCCGCCCGCGCCCGCCACAAAACTCGAAAAAACGAAATAGCTTGCGGGCGCGGGTCGGGTGGAGCGCACAGTTAGGCGGTGATTTGTTGGGTTGCGATAGAGCCGCAACCCAACCTACGCTGCTGACCCCGCTCTTCCGTTAGCACGGCCCCCAATCACCAGTTTCGTCATCCACGCCAAGATGCACTTGGATTTCATTGACGCGAGCAGCAATTTTTGCAGCAAGGCATCCTTTGAACGCTGCTTCAAACGCGGCAGTGGCGGCAGCCGGACTTGCAAAAATTGCAGCGAGACCCGCCGCTGCCACCCCAACACCAGCACAGTTTTGAACATCACCCCAGAGAGCATCAAGAATATCATCTGGGCCACATAATTCGGCATATGCAGCGTAAACAGAGTCACGACAATAGAGAGTGGGGGAAGGAAGTGGTGTATTTCGCCACTCTACTTTCGTTTGTCTGGGGCCGTTGGTTGTTCCAAGTTTGTATCGTTTGCAAATGTTCGCCATAAAACGTTCTCCTCATTTGTGGTTCTGGATGAAGGCGCGGAGAAGAGAGCCATGCTTTCTTACGCCTAACGCCAAAGCTAAGGGGCGCGGGCGGACTAAACTAGAGGAAACAGGCCAAAGCGTAACCCCGCGTCCCCTTGAGCGCCGGGTTGGGCCTCGGATAGGGCCGACACTCCGCCCGCCAACCGAGCCAAAAACGAAAGCGGGCGGCCCAGCCTGAAACCCGGGCAATGTCGAGCGGGGCGACGGGGGCCGGACGGCTTGCACCACGCCGGGTTGGAACACCGGGGGGCTGGAACAAACCG
>Ga0118677_10003047_pt1 | contig 32557 bp, 19 predicted proteins | sample AliMusrvi5mmetaG_FD_86154 | JGI IMG/M metagenome (GOLD analysis project Ga0118677, IMG submission 86154) | reverse complement strand
CCGCATCCCGCACCCCGCATCCCGCATCACGCACCGCGCATCCCGCACCGCGCACCCCGCACCACGCATCACGCATCCCGCATCACGCATCACGCATCACGCATCCCGCATCACGCATCCCGCATCACGCATCACGCATCACGCATCACGCTGATGTGGCCGAGTGCCCCGGATACCGAAAATCCACAGCATAGTCAGACATTGCATCCACGACCTTGGCGTAGGCTGACCAAAGCGGCTCGATCTGAACGCAAGCATTCAGCAGTTGCAGGAGGTCATGCGTACGAGGGAAAGCAATCCCCGCCTCCAGCAGGTGCGCCTTAAGATACTTCTCGATACACTGCTGACAGAAAAAGCACGCGGCGTCCGGCACCATATCCTTGCGCCGCCGCAGAATTAGCGAGGCGACTTTGAAGTCGTTCTCCGCCTTCTTGACCCACTCACGCGTCGTTGGCTTCATACAGTACGCTGCCCCTCTCCAGCAACTCGCACATGAATGGGTCTCCCCAGCGGAGCCGCTTGGCCACCTCCGACGGAGTTCTCACCAGCAGGTCGAGCGGAAAGTCTCGCGGAATAGCCTGCCGGATGCGCACCGACATTCTTTCCCCACGGTCACGCGTCCGCGCCATAATCACGAGCAAATCCACGTCGGAGTCCTCCGTGGGATGGCCGCAGGCATAGGAGCCGAAGAGCACAATTCGCTGCGGGTGGAACTTCCGCACAACCGCCTCGCTGAAGGCGCGGATTTGTGCTCGCTTGACCATGGCGACATGATGGACGAAGACGATTCCGGCCGCAAGCAAGGGTTGGGCCCGGACACTCAACCCGCAAGGCTTCGTGCCCCAGAAAGGTTCCCTTGGCGCGAAGGAACGGGCAGCACGACGGGAGGACTTGGCCGGCAAATTCAAACCCTGGAAGCCCCGCTACCAACCGTGCCTACCAAGTCGAAATAGGCCGCAAGGCGGACGCGCAACTCGCCATGCCAGACACGGTTTTTGGGCGCGGCTTTCGAACGCAAAAACCACTGGCTCGCGGAAAACGCCGTCGGCATGGTGCATCGCCGGCTCGTCGGCATGCCGGCGGATTTGGATGGGCTCTGCAAGCTCCGCGTTGGCGATTACCGGTTACTCTACGGGATTTATCCAGCCAAGAAGCTCGTCCGCATCTACCGCGTCCAGCACCGTTCCGAAGTCTATCGTTCGCTCTGAGGTATGAAGGCACACCGCTTTCGCTTCGCTCCTCCCCAAGCCATCTAAAGCGGTGTCAGCCTCGTTTCCAGCCAACCAACGCACTCCAAAACCTCGCGGCCATTCGGACGGTTCAGGGGCACCGCTGGCCTGCACGCTGTTGGACCGAGCGCGTTGGGTTGCGGTCTCAAACACCGCAGCGCAATGGTGCGTCATCTGAGTCGATTACCCCTCGTTCGACAACTGTCCTCCGCGCAAAACAACCGCCTCTCCGAATGCGCTTCTGTTGAGGTTTGTCCTTTGCATGTTCCCCCCAAAAGGCCAAAGATGGACGAATTATGGATAACGCGGACAAAACTGTTATGAGTGGAGGCATTTATCTTATCCAAGGCAACGGGCAACTCGTGAGGATGAAAGAGGAACGTTACGACTCCGAGGATTTGCTCCAAAGACTGCTGGCCGATTATCCGAACCTTCTCGCGGGTGACCAAATGGACAGCGCCAAACCACGCCGCTGGTTGCTGGTCAAACGCGAAGTGGAACTCGCATCCGAGGAAGACGGCTCAAACCGCTGGTCGGTGGACCATCTGTTTCTCGATCAAGACGGCATTCCCACAATTGTCGAAGTCAAGCGCAGCGGCGACACTCGCATCCGCCGCGAGGTCGTGGGACAGATGCTGGAATATGCGGCAAACGCCGTGGTTTATTGGCCTGTGGAAGACCTCCGCGCCAAGTTCGCCGCGCGCTGCGACACCGCTGGCAAAGATGCCGACCGGGAACTCGAAGTCTTTCTTGAGGGCGAAATGGAGGGGGAAACGTTTTGGTCGCAGGTCAAAACCAATCTTGAGGCTGGGAAGATCCGCCTGCTTTTTGTGGCGGATGAAATACCTGCCGAATTACGGCGCATTGTGGAGTTTTTGAACGAACAGATGAAGTCGGCGGAAGTTCTTGCCGTGGAGATTAAACAGTTCACCGGAGAAGGAACCTCCCACCCACTGACCCGACCTCCTCGCCGCCAACGGCTATTTACTTCCGGGGCAATTCCTGAAATCCGTGTTTTAGCCAGTTAGCCCGCTCCAGGCGAGTCTCGGCGGTCCATTCCGCGTTGCTTGATTCACGCCAATCCGCCTTGCGCCTAGTTTTCCACCGGAAACCGGCAGTTGCGTCACGCGTTGGGACGCCCCGGGCGGCGGCGCCGACGATTGAAATCTCGCAGCCAGGTTGGATCATCGTACCGCTGGGCGCATTCGCGAGTCCTTGGAAAGGTTAATAGGGACGCCGCGGTCACCCGCAAGCCATGGACTGGCATGTCTTCAGCATTTGGATGGCCTGGGGATAGCAGGAGTATAGCAGGGGGATAGCAAGGGGAAAGCAGGGGGAGAGTATTCCCCCTGCTTTCCCCTTGCTATCCCCCTGCTATACTCCTGCTATTTCATGGCTTGCGGGTGACTGGATCTGAACGTCTTGGCTCAACGCACTGTCTCAGAGGGTTTCGGAGTCCAGGTTGCAACGGTTAAACCTGGGCGCATTGGCGATTCCTTGGGGAGCCGGCTAGGGACGCCTCGCCGAGGCGTCCCTGCCAAGGACTCGCGAATGCGCCCCGGACCGCTACTCTCCGAATTTGGGGGTTTACTTGGCCGGAATAATGCGCCTAAATGACCGCCTAATATTGCATCATGAACACACCAGCCAATAATCTAACCTCACGCCGCGAATTCCTCAAAGCTTCTGCCCTGGTCGGCAGTGCCCTAGCTGCGCCAGCGGTGTTGCCCGGATCGCTCTTTGCCCGAGAGAATACCGACACGCTCCGCGTCGGCTTGATCGGTTGCGGAGGACGCGGGTCCGGCGCGGCCAGCCAGGCGCTGAACGCTGACCCGAAGGTCGTCCTGACCGCAATGGGTGACGCATTCGAAGATCAACTCCAGAAGAGCTTGCAGAGCCTGCAGAAGCAGCTTCCGGACAAGGTGAAAGTGACGCCTGAGAAATGCTTCGTGGGCCTGGACGCCTACCAGAAGGTCATCGACAGCGGCGTGGACGTCGTGCTTTTGGCTACCCCGCCGGGCTTCCGACCTGTCCACCTCAAGGCGGCGATTGATGCTGGGAAACATGTCTTCTGCGAGAAGCCAATGGCGACGGACGCTCCGGGCGTCCGCTCGGTGCTCGAGTCCGTCAAAGCGGCGAAGGAGAAGAATGTTTCGCTGGTGGCGGGCTTCTGCTGGCGTTACGAACCGGCACGCCGGGAGTTCTATAAGCGCGTCCACGATGGTGCCATGGGAGACGTTCGGGCGATCTATGCCACCTATTATGCCGGCCCGGTCAAACCGATGCCGCCGAGCGGCGACCGTCCCGCGAGCATGGGCGATCTGGAATGGCAAATGCGCAATTGGTACAATTTCACCTGGCTCTCAGGCGATGGTTACGTCGAACAGGCTTGCCATAGTGTGGATAAAGTCGCCTGGTGTCTCAAGGACCAGTCGCCGCTCAAAGCCGTCGCCGTGGGCGGGCGCCAGACCCCGAACAACCAAGGCAGTATCTTCGATCACATGTTCGTGGTGTACGAATTCCCCGATGACGTGCGCGCTTTCGTGGGACAGCGGCAAGTAGGCAACACCTACTCCGATAATTCCGATTACATCATGGGCGCCACCGGTTTCGGCAAGATCCAGGGTTGGTCGGCGCCTTACATCAAAGGCAAGCAGAACTGGCGCTACCAAGGGCCGAAGACCGATATGTATCAGAACGAGCACAATGAACTATTCGCCAGCATTCGCAGCGGCAAGCCGATCAACGACGGCGAGTGGATGGCGCACAGCACGTTGTTAGGCCTGATGGGCCGCATGGCGGCCTATACCGGACAGGAAATCACCTGGGAACAGGCCATGAACTCGCAGGAGAAACTCGTGCCCGAACCGCTCGATTGGAAGATGAAACTGGACTTTCCAGCGGTTGCCATGCCCGGCGTGACAAAGTTTGTCTGAGGAAAACGATGAACCGTCGCGAATTCGTGCAAGCCGGCGCTGCCGCGCTAACGCTCGCCGCTCTGGCGCCGAGCGCCCTGGCGGCAGATCAGCCAGCCACCTCTGCCTCCAGCCGCAGCCTCAAAAAAGGCATCATGTGGGGCACGGTAGGGGTCAAAGGCTCCGTGCTGGAGAAGATGAAGGCCATCAAGGAAGCCGGCTTCGACGGCACCGAGATGATGAGCCACATGGACCAGGACGAGGTGCTGCGCGCGCGAGACGATAGCGGATTAGTCATACCCAGCGTCTGCGGACGGGACCACTGGGGCAAGCCGCTTTCGGACCCCAACCCGAAGGTGCGCGCCGAGGGACTCGAAGCCCTCAAGCAGACACTGCGTGACGCCAAACGCTATGGCGCTTCCTCTGTTTTGCTGGTACCCGCGGTGGTCAGCAAGGAAGTCTCCTACGCTGATGCCTACACGCGTTCACAGGCGGAAATCCGGAAGGCCGTCCCGCTGGCGGAAGAATTGGGAGTTAAGATTGCCATTGAGAACGTCTGGAATCATTTCCTGCTCAGCCCGCTCGAAGCTGCGCGCTATGTGGACGAGTTCGGAAGCCCGGCTGTCGGGTGGCATTTCGACGTGGGTAACATCCTCAACTACGGCTGGCCCGAGCAGTGGATTCGCATCCTGGGACCGCGCATTCAAAAGCTCCATATCAAGGAGTTCAGCCGCAAGAAGCGCGACAACGAAGGTTTGTGGAAGGGCTTTGACGTGCCGCTGCTCGAGGGCGACAACGATTGGCCGGCCGTCATGAAAGCCGTTGACGACATCGGCTACCACGGTTGGGCGATCACCGAACAGGGCGGCGGCGATAGTCCGGAAGGACTGAAGGACCTGCGCCAACGCTTGGAGAAGATCCTGGCCTCCTGAGTCAAGTCAGTCTTTCTTCGGCCCCGCAGGCTCGACCCGATTGATTCCTGCGATGTGGAGGTCCATAAGCGCGCCGACAGTTTCGTCGCTGGCCTGAAAGGCCGTGCGGCCGCTCTGGTTGACTAAGACCAGCATGGCCAAGTCGCGGCGGGGGGCCACCCATACGTTGGCGAAATTCATCGTGTTGTCGCCGCTGTGATTCAACGCTGGGCCGCCGCTCCACTTGCGATCCACCACCACCAGCCAGCCCAGGGCGTACTCGCCCTCAAACGGCGGCGTGTGGAGTATCTTATAGCTGGCTGGCCGGAGCAGTGCCGGCTCACCCTGGGCGCCGCGCAATTGGTCGGCGATGAACCTGGCCCAGTCTTGAATCGTGCAGTGAACACGGCCAGCCGGGCTCAGCACCGGCGGGTTGTCCACGGACGGGCCATTGCCAAACACCGGCTGCCCGTCCTGGTAATGTCCCCAAGGCTGGTCCACTTGGCCGGGAGTGCCGGTGCCGCCGAAGCCAATGCTCTTCATCCCCAACGGACCGAACACCTCGTCCCTCATGGCCTGTTCCCACGACTTGCCGATGATCTTTTCACTAACCGCGCCCGCGATGGCATATCCCAAATTGGAATACTCGTAATGCATGCCCGGCTTGTGCTGCGGAGCCTTGCTTAGTTCGTCCTTTACTACCCGCAACCGTTCCTTGGTGCCGTCGGCCCCGCCATAAAGGAGCAGGTCCGGGTTCGGCTTCAGTCCGGAACGATGGGACAAGAGTTGAAGAACAGTGATGGTGCGAGCCTCGGGGTCGAAGCCGGGCGCCAGATCGGGGAATACATCCGCGACGGTGCTACCCCACTTCAGACGCCCTTTTTCGATCAACTTCGCCACGAGCGTGGCGGTCATGGCTTTCGTATCCGAGCCCAGATGCCACTGGTCGTTCAACGTCACGGCGGTTTCCGTGCCACGCTTGCGCGTACCGACGGCGCCGACGGTGACGAGTCCCTTGCTCGTGACGAGCGCTGCCGCCATTGCCGGCACGTGATACTTCTCGCGAATCGGCACCAGCAGGTTCGTTACAGCCGGGTCTCCGACGCCCGGGCAGTGGCCGGCAGTCAGGGGTGTCGGTGGGGCGTTGTCCGCCCCGACCGCAACCATGGCACTGGCGGCCAGATAACCGACGATGGCCAGCAAGCTCAGCCACTTCGTGGCCTGCGCAGAACCGAGCCCGGCATTGGCACCTTTCGGACCGGGCGTCGGGTCGTCAGTATCCTTGAGGCTCGCGAGCAAGGTCTGGAGTTCCTGTCGGCGCGGCTCCAGTTCGGAGTGAATCGCGTGCTGGTTCAACCAGTAAACCGCGGCCAGAATCGCTCCCGCCACCGCGGCCATTCCGGCGACCACGAGCACCACCCACCAACCTCCATTCCGGATCACCCAGGCGATCTGGCCGAAGAACGCCAGAATCGCCAAGCCGGGCGGTAAGAGATACCACCAGACCACATTGCGCAGCAGCCAAATCTGGTGCTCAACCTCGGCTAGGGAACCGGCTACTCGTTGGCCCAGCGGCTCGCCCTTCTCAGCCGTGCGCTGCTTGTGACGCCAGCGATCCACCAGCATGAAACCGGCAACCCACAACAAGGCAGGCACCATCAAGTAGGCCGTCCAGGGAAGAGAATGCCGGGCTATCAGATAGAACCACGCCGGCACCATGACCAGGCTAATGCCTATTTCGCGCAGATCGCGCCAGAAGATCATGGCATTGAAAGATCGCTCATTGCGGCGCACCTCCCTGAGCAGCAGGTCCGCGTCGATCGTCAGCCGAATTTGCGCTGTTTGCGCGCGCCAGGCTTCTTTCAGAGTATCAGGATCCATACACCACTTCTTTCATGAGTTCGCCCAATGCCTTTCTCGCCCGGTTCAGTTTCACACCCACGTTGCTTTCGGAGATTCCAAGCACCTCGGCAATCTCGCGATAGCTCAGATCTTCCAGGTAGAGCAGCACCAGCGCCGCATCGGCTTTGGGCAATTGGCGAATGGCCACGTAGAGGCGTTCGACTACCTCGCGCTGATTAAGCTGCTCGGCGCTGTCCAATCCCGCGGCCGGCAGATCTTCCGGTTCGAGCAGGGGCTGTTGGCGTGCTCGGCGGCGGCCTTCCTTCCGGTGCCAGCCCAGCGCCGTGTTGAGCGCCACACGATAAACCCAGGTACATGCGCTGGCCCGCCCTTCAAACTGCGGCAAGGAGCGCCAAAGCTGGAGCAGGATTTCCTGCGCCAAGTCCTGGCATTCCTCCGCCGTTAACGTGTAGGCGCGCGCCACCTTGAGCACCGTCCCGCCATACTCGTGCAGCCAGGTCTTAAACAGCGCTTCTGGGTTTTCATTTAGCATCTCGAGTATTCGGTTCTACTGGTATTGGTAGCCGGAAGAGGGGCCTTCTTACAGCCAAATGCCCAAGGACCCCAAACTTGCTCGGTCGTCATGGTCCGAAGCAGGTGAAAAGGGCTTGTGCGATATGGTGCATTACTCAACAGGAGCCTGCTGGCCCCCTCGATGCAATTTGACGAGGTCTGGTTCTTCGGGCGACACTCGCCCAAGATGGTCGCACCGGAAGCCAATTGCTATGACGTCGCCGTGGTTGGAGCTGGACCTGCGGGCTGTTCAGCGGCGCGCGCGCTGGCACAGAATGGGTTGAAGGTCGTGCTCATCGATAAGGCCAAGTTTCCTCGGTATAAGACCTGCGGCGGTGGCGTTCTTGGCCGTGCTTACAAGTTGCTGCCCGAAGCAACCCGGGAGGTTGTTGAGCGCGAGTTCCGTTCGGTCGTGCTTAATTTCATGGGGGCCGGCATGGACTTTGTCGCCACGCGGCCGACGCCGCTCGTTTATATGACCATGAGAGCAGAGCTCGACTTCTTGCTGGCGCGGGAGGCCAGGAAGGTGGGTGCCGAGGTTGTTGAATCCTGTCACGTGCGCGGTGTGCTTGCGGGTGAGGAGTTTGTCGACGTAACCGGGGAAGGGCGAACATTCCGGGCGAAGTTTCTTGTCGCCGCTGACGGGGTGCACAGCACGATTGCGAAGGCTGTCGGTTGGCCAGACCTGCCGCACTTGGCTCCGGCTCTCGAATGGGAGGTTTTCCTTACCGACGAGGACTTTCAACGGCTCGGTAATAGGGCCCGGTTTGACTTTAACGTTATTGAAGAAGGGTACGCCTGGGTCTTCCCGAAGCGAGACCACCTTTCGGTGGGAATCCTGAGCATGCGGCGGCGAAGCCCTGACTTGCACGCGATGCTGGAGCGTTACCTGAAGCAGGTCGGAATTGACAAGGTCCAACGGGTGGAGCGTCACGGATACTTGATCCCGGTACATCCACGGCCAGGAAGGCTCGCGCGCGGGCGAATGCTGCTCGTTGGCGACGCGGCCGGTCTGGTGGATCCCATTACAGCGGAGGGTATTTCCCATGCGGTCATGAGCGGCCGGCTGGCTGCAAAGGCGATCATCGAGGGCGGGCTCGATATATCAAAAACCGGCCGGCGGTACGAGGTACTCGTGAAGCAGGACATTCTCTGCGAGCTAAGGGCGGCGAGAGCTCTGGCATACTTCTTGTACGAGTGCCCTGCCCTTCGCGCCTGGGCATTCAGGCGCCAGGGAAAGAAGCTGACTGACTTTGTTGCGGACGTTGTTATGGGTGAGCGTAGCTACAGCGGCGCGATGGCGTCGCCTGCAAGCTATTTGAAAATGTTAGGTTTGCTGGGCAAGCGATTCAAAGGGAAGCGGCGGGGGCTGTGATGCCGAAGGGGCGAGGCGGAGCCAAGACCGCAGTATACGCGGGATACGCGTATGCGAAGACCCAGTCCACACCGTCTTCCACGTATTCCGCAGTTCTGCCGGTTCGAGTCAACGGGTCTGCTCATACGACGTCCTGATACTCCTGCTCTACGCCTTTTTGCCGGTGCTTCTGAAAGAAGAAGACGAACCGAGCCTCGGACAGATCCGATGGAGCCACCTTTTTCATGCGCTGCCGATAGGCCTGGAGGATTCCTGGCACGAATTGGCGTTCAAATCCAAAGCTGAACCCGGTCGTCATGGCGAGGCCACGCACGACCAATCGCCGGCAAAACAAAGCCAACTGCGTTCCTATGCGTTGCATTGAATCACTCAGTCCCATGTCCGTGAGCAACGTTTCCGGACGGTCCGGCTCCAGCAGGTCCTGCAGACGAATCTGGTGACTTTCGGGGAGCACCGTCTCCGTTGCGAAAAAAGAAGTGCGCGCCTGGCGGTGCGCTTCCAGCACCTCGATCTCGAGGGGTTCAAGCCCAGCCGCGACGGGGTCCACACTCTCGACCAGGGACTTTCCGTTGACCCGGTACTCGTGGAGCCAGAAATCGAAGAAGGCGTTTTGAGCTGCCTCGCCGTCAAAGACGAGCGTCCGACCCGCTACAGGAAGCGTCAGCCGCTTGGCCATGCGGAGCGGTTTGAAGTCCAGATGAGGGGTGGCGTCAAGCACCTTGCCGACCATCGCCTTGCTTGCGGCGCGGATTTCCTGATAGGGCGTCATAGTTCTGTCACGCCAACATTTCACCTGGGGCCACGGTTGGCAAGCGGCTTCGAACCGCGAAACATGATGAACGCCGCCGAAGGGCTCCCCTGCCCCACTCCATCGTTGTCGGGTGAGCGGACAACGCGGCGCCATGCTGCCACGAACAACGCGCGCTCTTTTGGCGTCCTTGCCAGTCTCACGTCGTGCGGGTTATATTCTACCGCGATAGGAAACAGCCATGAGAGCAAGACCGCCTGCGTTCGGAGAGATCGAAGTTGCGCCCGCAGGCGGACCGGCCCCGGTGGAAGCAGACGCCTGCCTGGCGGTGCCGGGCGTAGCTGATCCCGCAGCAAGGACTTGCATGATCCGCAAGTTGGTCGAACAGATGGATTACACGCGGAGCGGCGGGCGAAACCGGCTCACGGTCAGGATTCGGTCCTGATCGATTATGGGGTCAAGGCGCGTTCATGCGGCGACATCCGCGAGACTTCCCAAAAGAGGGGCGGTTGGACCTCGTCCTGCTGCGAAGCTACTCCTTCCACTCCGCACCCGACTGTCCTGCGAGGCTCGCCGACAACATTGGAGGGCCAAGGTAAACTCGGCTACCATCACTCCGATGATGGGTTGAGTGCCATCGGAATCCTGCCACCGTCATCTGCGATGCGTAAGTTCGTCCAGTTCGCTTTCGTCAGGTCGTCCTGCTCTTACTCCCGCTACGCTCAAACGCCGTCGCAAAATGACTCAAGACTGCGTCGATCCACAACCGCTCCTGTTCGGAAAACGGCGTGGGTTTTTCGCGGCCGATGAGGCAAAGACCAATAGAGACCTGGTCAACCACGATGGGGGCGAGAAGGACGTTATTGATATTGGCACGGGTGAAAAAGGAATCAGACAGATCTTGCCGCGTATGCAACTGGAGCGGCTGCTGAGATCTCAGACAGCGCACGATGGGTGATTTCTCATCCCGGAGATCCGCGACAAAGCTGCCGGCCTTGCCGCCGCTGCCGAGCGGGAAGCGGCCTTGCAGGTGCTGCTTCGCCCCATCCGGGAAGGCCAGCAACGCGCATTCGGGACGGACACACCGATGGATGGCCTCCAGCCCCGTCAGCAGAACGCGGTTGACGTCCGGGCTGCGGCGGATAATCCGAATCAGTTCGGTCAAATACTGGCCAATCAGCACCGACGCATCCTCGATCACCTTCCCGCCCGGCGGTTCATCACTGGCTCCGGCTACGAGGCTGGCGGCCACCTCGGCCGAGCTAACCTTGCCCCATTCCACGATGCTCACCATCATCTTCACATCTTTCTGGTTGAGACGGAAGAGCCGATTGACGTTCGGATCGGACTCACAAGTTTCGCTGATAAACTCCGCCAGCTTGAACTCGGGGTTATTAAGGGCCTTTTGCAACTCCCGTTCCGAAGTGGCCAGCGCTGCGGCGCCACCCGGCTGGTTGCCAAACATCATGTCCGAGATTTGGGCGGACTGCTTAACCACCGTGCCCAGGGTGTCGTTCCCCGTCTCCCCTCGGATATGGCGCGCCACACCTACCGGCAGGCCCCAGAACTGCGCGATTCCAACCGCCAAGTCGTGATAACTCGTTCCAAACACTTCCCGGCAGGCCCGGTCCAGCGGCAGCTTCTCCGCCGTCATGCGCCGCTCCAGGACGGCGTAACGATCGGGAAAGGCGTGAGCCAGTAGGAGACGAGGGAGTTGGGACAACATGCCGGCGACCAGTAGTTCCTCCGGATTCTTCTGTCCGGCCTTCTGCGCGAGCGACATGGCAAACATCCCGGAAAAATACGCACAGGTGAGCAATCGGTAGAGGTTCCGATCTTTTGCTGTCTGCCCGACCTGCTTAAAAATACCCAGCCCGAGCGCCAGGGTCCGGATGCACTCAAACCCTATGATCAGGATCGCGGTGGACACAGTCGTCACCGGTTCTGCGGGATGGTAGAGCACCGAATTGGCGGTGGAGATGATATTGGCCGTAAGCGCCGGGTCGCGCAGGATCACCGAGGTCAACTCCGCCGTGCCTGTGAGCGGATCGTCGGTAAGAGTGCAGACCGACGCCACGTTGCTGTCCAGAGCCGGTAGATGGCCTTTGTTGCGCAGCTCGGATAAGACGCTGGTCGGCTTGGGCTCGTCACTCATGGCACGTGTGGGGCCTCAGTCCGCAATGAATTGGGTTAATCGACATGTCAGTAGCCCTCGACGGCATGCGAACCACACGAAGGCACGCGGGGTCGGCTTCCACTTGTTGCATAATGTTGGCAAGGTCGTCACTGACAACCCTTTTTGGGAATCGGCATCGGTTGTGAATGCGAACTCCGGATGAGGAGTCCGTGGGCTCAACCCACTTCATGGTGATGATTTTGGAGCTACCGCGGGCGGCTGTCAAATTGCATCGTATGGCAGGTACTTCTGGCAGTAAAAAGTTTGCCAATATCCGAGAGCGTGAGAACAGTATCCCAGAGAAAAGAATTGGTAACAGACACATCCAGACCAAAGCGGGAGCAGGGGGTGTGCGGTCAAACAGCTCTTGGAGGACGGGGCTGGGTGCCAACTCGCTCAGGGGGGGCACAGCACCAACAGCTTCCGCGAATGTCCGACACCTGATCAGGCGCTAATAAAATTGGCGTACATGGTACGATGCGATTATAATGGTCCGGCTTACGGAAAACCACTATGGAAATCACGAAAACCATTGAACGCGACAACTGGGAACTGATGGTGCCCGGGCGCATTGACGGAGCGGCGGCCAACCAACTGGAGTTGGAGGTGCTGGCCGCCATCAGGGCCGGCGCTAAGGAGATCTTTATCAACCTGTCGCAGGCCGAGTGGATTTGCTCTGCGGGCGTCCGCGTGCTCCTCCAGTATTACCGGCAGATGAAGACCAGCGGGAAGACCCTGCTCGTTACCCGCCCCTCGCCGGGCATCAGTGAGATTCTGGAGATGACCGGCTTCAAGGACGTGATCGTCGAAGGCGGACCGTCCGGCGTCGCCCGGTGAGCTTCGACACGCCTGGCCGCGGGCGGTGAAAACGCGCGCCGGGCTTCGGCTGCTTGGAAGTAATGCTCCATTACCAGGCTTCGGACGTCCCGCTCGTCCACGATGCGCTGGACGAATTGGCCACCCGGCATCGCCTTCCCGCGCGGTGCGTCGCTCGCCTGCATCTGGCGATCGAGGAACATCTAGCCAACATCATTGCGCACGGTGGCTATCCCGGCCCGACCGGCACGATCACCGTGCGCTTCGAGCTCGAACCCGATGCCCTGCGCGTGGAGATCGAGGACGACGCCGGCCCGTTCAATCCCTTGGATGCGCCTGCGGTGGACACCTCGCTACCACTGGAACAAAAGCCTTTGGGAGGCCTGGGCATCCTTCTCATCCGCAAGAGTGTGGATGAACTGGAATACCGGCGTTCTGGCAATCGGAACGTGCTGGTGATGAAGAACCGGCTAATCGCCTCGTAGCCCTTGGTGGAGTGGCGCCCACGCGTCGCGGAGTTCCACAAACCGCGGCCGATCCTCCGCTCCCGCCTTGCCACCGCGCGCCGCGCGCCATGTATTAATTTGCATTAACCTGAGAATAAAGTATGATGTATGAGGTAGAATGGGACTAATCAGATGAGGAAATATGGAGAAGGGCGTAGCGTGCGCCCACGGGTCGTTGCATGCCTGAGGTTAGGGCTGATGGCATTCCTGCTGTTTCTCCTGGTATCATCCCTCACCGCCCAGCCCACTTCCACCAACCGCGTCCTGGAACTCGATGGCAAGGACAGCTACGTGGAACTGCCGGCGAACCTGTTCACCAACGAGGTCATCACCGTGGAAGGCTGGGTCAAGTGGCGTGCGTTCGGCGAGTACTCCAGGTTCTTCGAGTTTGGGGATGCCGCGCTCATGGTCGGGATCATTAACTTTGGAAGCGCCTCGGAGCTAGTCATCCAACGCATCGCCAATCGCGCGTATGAGGGGCAGACGGACGAAAAGGCACCGGCGGACTATCTGTCGGCCGACCAATGGCGGCATGTCGCGATGGTCGCGGGTACGAATTTCGTGAAGCTGTATGTCAACGGTGCGCTGGTGGCCACCGAGAACTCCACAAACAACTGGAAACCGGGTCAAGTGCCCGTGCTGAAAAACTTTCTCGGCCGGAGCGTGGTGAAAGAAGCCGGTAACAATCCCGACTTCAACGGTCAGATGGCGGAGATTCGTTTGTGGGCGGGGGAACGCACCGCGGAGGAAATCCGGACTAACATTCCCAATCGGCTCACCGGCCACGAACCGGGCCTGCTGGCGCTGTGGAATTTTGCGGATGGCACCGCCCGGGACGCCTCACCCAACGGCCGCGATGGCACGCTGGGCGGCGGCGCCCGGGTCAAGGAAGGCACACTTCCCGTTGCGACCGTTCTGGCTCCCTGGTCGCGGTTGGTCGGGCGGATTACCGATGCGAACGGCAATCCGGTTGAAGGGGTTACCCTCCGCGCTTCCACCGACGGAGTCGAACTGGCCCGCGGAACCAACCGCTCGGATGGCGCGTATTCCCTGCGGGTCTGGACCGCCACGGAATCCGTGGATTTGGCAGCCGCCAGCCCAAAGGGTCTGGCCGGTTGGCGTGAGGGCGTTCGCCTAAACCCTAACGGAGATCAGACGGTGGAATTGGTTTTGAAACCGGCCATCAACATCGCCGGACGCGCAACGGCGTTGGATGGCAAGACACCCCACACCAGTCTGGTGGTTGAATTGGTGCAGCCGGATCGAGCGGGCACTTCGCCCGGAGCGCGGGCGGTCCCCGCCCGCAGCCGCTCCGATGGCATTACCGACCCAACAGTTACCGGAACCTCCGTGGCATCCGGCACCGCTGCGACCGGGGACCGGTCGCGCTCCACCGAGCCGAATCGCGTGCTGACCCTCAACGGCAGCACGAACAGCTTCGTTGAGCTGCCGCCGGATCTGCTGGCCGGTGCGCAAGAAATGACCTTCGAGGCCTGGTTGAAGTGGGATGCGTTCGGCAATCACCCGACGGCTTTCCACCTGGGCTATCCTTCGCGAAGACTGATGCTGACCATTGGCTATGACAACAACATGGCCTTCGGCCTCGACAGTGACGTCGGGGCGATCTCGCCGTCGTTCGTCACCTCGAGTGTGATCGAACTCCACCAGTGGCGCCATGTGGCGGGGGTGGTAAGCACGAACGGCCTGAGGCTTTATCTCAACGGCGTTCTGACTCAAACCAACGATTACCCGGGAGGCCTTTTCACGAATGGTTCCGTCCAGCAGGCTGTTCTGGGGCGTCACTTGTTTAATGATCTTGATCCTTTCCGCGGCGATATGGATGAGGTCCGACTTTGGAAGACGGCGCGCACGCCGGAACAGATTCGGGAAAATATCGGGCTGAAGCTCACCGGAAGTGAGGAAGGTCTGGTCGGGCTTTGGAACTTCGACGATCCCGTGAATCCCGGGCGCGATGCCTCGCCCGGCTCTCATCACGGCAAGCTCATGGGTCAGGCCACCATCACGAACTCGGCGCTGCCCGTCGTCGTGTCGGGAACCATCACGGACGCCGCCAGCAAGCCATTGGCGAACGCGAGGGTGGAAATCCACCAAGCCGGCCAGCCGGACCGGCGCGTCACGGCCAACGCGGCGGGCGAATATGCCTTCACGATGAACCCGTCCGAGCGCGGCGACTTGTTTATTACGGACGGCGAATTGTCCGCCTACCGCCTCGGCTTCCAACCGAGCGGAGAACCGCAGCAGCGCTTAGATTGGGTGCTGACGGAAGCCGGAGCTTCCGCAGCCGCGGTCGGTAGCAGGCAAGGCAACGAGACTCCATCTTCAATTCCACAATCGGATCAGAGTCTCGTGGCCTCGCCTGCCACGAATCGCGTGTTGTCTCTTGATGGCACCAACAGCTACATCGAACTTCCGAGTGACGCGTTCACCAATCTCACCACGGCCACCATCGAGGGCTGGGTCAATTGGGTGAGCTTCAATCACATGTCCCGGTTCTTTGATTTCGCCGTGGCTGGGCAGACGTTCAGTGTCCAGAACCGCGGCCGGAGTCCTGATCTGTGGCTGGAGCGGAATCAGGCGGATGGCGTGGATTTTGTGCAACTGCCCGACGTGTTGTCCACCAACCGCTGGACTCACATAGCGGCTGTCGTGGGGCCGGAAACGCTGGAACTATTTCTCGATGGGCACCAGGTCACGAAGAATATCGACCGGAACAGCGGCTCTTTGGCAGGAGTAGAGAAACGCAACTACGTCGGTCGGTCCAATTGGCGAACCGCGTTGGCGAGAGCGAACATGGCGGTTGATGAGGACTTTCGGGGGCAGATGGACGAAATACGAGTGTGGCGGGGCGAACGCACGGTCGGGCAGATCCGGGAGAACATGGGTAAACACCTTACCGGTCATGAACCTGGCCTCGTCGGCCTCTGGAATTTCGATGATCCCGCGAATCCGGGGCGCGATGCCTCGCCCGGCGCGCATCACGGCAAGCTCATGGGTCAGGCCTCCGTCACGAACGCGGCGTTGCCGGTGCTTGTGTTTGGAAAAATCACGGACGCCTCCGGCAAGCCGCTGGCGAACGCGAACGTCGAGCTCCACGAGTCCGGCCAACCGGATCGGCGCGTCACCCCCAACGCCGCCGGTGAGTATGCCTTCACGATGGCGCCCGCAGATCGCTGCGACCTGTTTGTCACCACGGGCGTATTGTCCGCCTACCGCCTCGGCTTCCAGCCCACCGGTGAACCGCCGCATCGCTTGGACTGGGTGCTCACGGAAGCGCAGAACGCGGGCGGAGCGCGGACGGTCCCCGCCCGCAGCACTGCCGACGGCAAGGTGACGCTGGACAACTTGAACGATTCGTCTGGCATCGGATCCGCTGCGACCGGGGATCGGTCGCGCTCCGGCGCTTTACCTGCTGGCACCGTCGTCGCCACCGTCCTCACGGACGAGCAGGGCAATTTCGAATTCCCGAACGTGCCGCCGGGGGCATATCAGGTTCGTGCCCAAATTCCGGGCGGACGCGCTTGGTACGAGGCGGGCCGGATTCTTTTTGCCAATCCCGATGCCACAGACGCCGAACGCGCGCGGCTGACAAAACTCGATTTTCAACTGGCCCCGTTCAATAAGGGGCGCTGGAAAAAGTTCGGAGCGCTCGAGGGGCTGAGATTCAACGCAAGCGGACGCAACTTTCTCATGCCGGATGGGGCTATTTGGAATTATGCGGCGGGCGCGCTGGCACGGTTTGATGGACGTGAGTTCGTCCCGCTTACATCCGAGCAGGGCCTGACGGCGGCTCCAACCTCCCCGATGAGCGCCTGCCTGGATGCGAATGGCATGTTCTGGATGGGAACCACCGAGGGCCTTTGGCGCTACCGCCCAACGGGAGGCGCTCCCGCCGCTCGTTTTTCGCCGCCCGGTCTGCCGACAGATCTCATTCTTGAAATGACGACCACGAGCGACGGCGCGATCTGGTGGCGCACGGCAGGTGCCTTGGTCCGTTATCAGGGCGGTCAGGGCACGGTGTTCACCAACTTGTACTCGTGGCGACCCAATTTGGATCCGACGCAATACCAGTTCTTATTCCCTTGCCATCTGGCCGCTTCCGGGAACCGCCTTTGGGTCACGGGACCGGGCCTGGGCCTGGTGCGGTTCGACGGCACCAACCAAGTCCGCTGGACCCGCCAGCAGGGGCTGCCTTCAGACGACACCGGCACGGTGGCCGTCGGACCGGACGGCGAAGTTTGGCTGGCGGACGGCACCGAGGGTGTAGTACGGTTCGATGGCACTAACTTCATACGGCTGACGCAACGGGACGGTCTGCCCCCCGGTACGATTACCTGCATCCGTGTGGCGCCGGACCGGAGGATTTGGCTTGGAACCGCGCGTGGCACCGTCGCGCGTTTCGATGGGCGCAGTTTCACCTGCTTTGACACCTCCGGCTATTTTAGCAGGGGCCAGCCTGGCGCCGCCAACCGCGAGTGCTGGGACATCCAACTTGGCCCGGACGGCGCCACCTGGTTCGGCACTTCGGATCGCGTGTGGCGTTTTGAGGAAGACACCTTCCGGCTGTATTCCACGGCGGATGGGTTGCCGGGAAACTACGTCAGCTCCCTGCTGGCCGCCCCGGGCGGTGCGCTCATCGGGCTTTCTGGAACAAACGTCCTGGTCACCTGCGATCGTCAGCGGTTTCGATCGAACACGTTACCCATCGCGGCCAGCGGCTTGTTTCCCGGCCCGGATGGGACGATTTATGCGGCCCTGGCGGCAATGCCGTCGGCCCCCGAGCGGCTCGCGATCCTGCGAGGCGGGAGCATCCTGTCGGTCCTGACCAACTCCGCAGGTCAACCGGGCAATGCCTTCACCTGCTTGGCGCTTGCGGCGGACGGAGCGATCTGGGCGGGCACCACTTCCAATGGCGTGGTGCGCTTTGCCGGTCCCCATGGCGACGTCACGCTCCTCCGGACCAACGGGATGCTTACCAATCGCGTCAACGCAATTCACTGCGACTCACGAGGTGCGGTGTGGATGGCGACCGAGGGCGGCATCGTGAGGAACGAAGGGACCAATTGGACGGAGTTCACCACGAGGAACGACGCTTCGGGCGGGTCGGTTGAGGTCATTGAAAGCGGGCGCGATGGCAGCGTCTGGTTTGGCAGTTGGCAACGCGGCCTGGCCCGCTTCGACGGGAAGCGAATCAATCCGATCGCGCCCGACCAAGGGACGTTCGTCCCGCATAACGTCTTGAAGATCTTCCGCGCGGCCGACGGCACACTTTGGTTTGGTACGGGAAACGGAGTGACTTGCTACGATGGCACTACCTGGGTCTCGTTGGATGAAGGCGATGGTCTGCTGCCGGATGTGGACAGCATCGCCCAGGATGCGAGCGGCGGAATGTGGTTCGGTGGAGCTAATGGCTTGACGCGCTACCAACCGGGTGTCGCCACCAACCCGATGCCCGCCGTCCTAGTGCAAACCGATCAGGTCTATAGCGATTTGCAGACGCTGCCACACATCACCGCCGGACGACTGGTGACGTTCAAAGTCAATGCCGTGGATTTTCGCACCCGTCCCGAGAAGCGCCTCTACCGCTACGCCGTCGTTCCGGGCCACGTGGACTCCGCCCCGGCCAAGACCAACGCCATGTGGCAGCCCGCGACGCGTAACCCGGAATTGGAATGGCCCTTCAAATCGGCGGGTGAATACACCTTCTTTGCGCAGTCCATTGACCGCGACTTGAACTATTCAACGCCAGCCTTGGCGCATGTCACGATCGTGCCGCCGTGGTTCGCTAACGCTTTCATCATGGTGCCCTCGGGCGGGGTGTTCCTGGGTTTGTTTGGCTGGGCCTTTGTGGCGCGGTCGCTGGTTATCCGGCGCAAGCGGGAAGCGGAGCAGTTGCGTGAGCAACTGTTGCGCGAAGAGCAGAAGGCCCGCGCTACACTGGAGCAGCAGGTGGCTGAGACCCGCAAGGCGGAAGCCTCGGTGCGCGAGTCGCAGGAGCTTTACCATTCGCTGGTCGAGAACATTCCGCACGCGGTGATCCGCAAGGACTTGAACGGTGTGTGGACGTTCTCGAACAGCCTGAGCGCGGACCTTTTGAAGTTCAACTTCAAACGCAGTGAGTTGGTCGGCAAGACCGACTTTGACCTCTTCACGCCTGAACTGGCGGAACGGATTCGCGCGATCGACCGGCAGGTCATGGAAACCGGGGAGATTCTGGAGGGAGTCAATAAGCTGGCCCTCAAGGAAGGGAATCGGCGCGGCGAGACGATGTATTACCAATGGGTGCGCGTGCCGGTTCGCGACGCGGCTGGGAAGATCGCTGGCGTGCAGGTCGTGGTTTGGGATGTCACCAAAGCCAAGGAGGCGGAAGAGGAGCTGTTGCGGGCCAAGGAAACGGCGGAAACCGCGCACCAGCAGGCGGTCGCCGCCAAAGAGGCGGCGGACCACGCCAACGCGGCGAAGAGCGAGTTCCTGGCCAACATGTCGCACGAGATTCGCACGCCAATGAACGCCATTCTCGGCTTCTCTGAATTGTTGCGCACGCAGATGGCCGCATCGAAGGACCGCAATTATCTCGATGCCATTTCGTCGAGCGGGCGGACGCTGCTGGCGCTGATCAACGACATTCTCGACCTCTCGAAAATCGAAGCTGGCAAGCTGGAGTTGCAGTACGAGCCGGTCTGCGTGCCGCGGTTGGTGGACGAGATACAAAAGCTGTTCTCGATCAAGGCGGGCGAGAAAGGCATCAAGCTGCTGACGGAAATTGATCCGAAACTGCCGCGCGGGCTGATGCTCGATGAAGTGCGGCTACGGCAGGTGTTGTTCAACGTGGTGGGGAACGCGCTGAAATTTACGGAGAAAGGTCACGTGAAGATTAGGGCGTGGGCGGAGTATGGTGGAAAAGCAGAAAGCAGAAAGCAGAAAGCAGAAATCGATCAGAGCCTCCTTACGTCGGCTCCTACAGGGGCGGGTAACGAACCCGACGAAACCCGTGTGAATCTCCTCCTCGAAGTCTCGGACACGGGCATTGGGATCCCGAAGGCGCAGCAGGAGCACATCTTCGGCGCGTTCGCGCAGGTGAGCGGGCAGAGCACGCGCAAGTTCGGCGGCACGGGGCTCGGGCTGACGATCACCAAGCGGCTGACCGAAATGATGCAAGGCGTGATTACCGTGGAGAGCGAATCCGGCAAAGGCAGCGCGTTTCGGTTTATGTTCCCGAACGTGGTGCTCACAGAGCTGGCTGAGTCCGATGCAATCGCCACAGACGGCCAGGGCGACTTCAACCAGTTCGCTCCGGCGACGATCCTGGTCGCCGATGACGTGGCATTGAACCGCGCGCTGCTGGCCGGTTACTTCGAGGGGACGGCGCACAAGTTGATCACGGCCACGAACGGCTTGGAGGCGCTGGAGCAAGCGGAGAAGCATCGGCCGGATGTCATCCTGATGGACATGCGGATGCCGGAGCTGGATGGCCACGAGACGACGATGCGGTTGAAAGCCAATCCGGCGTTAGAGCACATCCCGGTGATCGCGGTGACGGCGTCGTCCTTCCGCGAGGAGGAAGCCCGGGCGCGCAAGATCTGCGACGGTTTCATCCGCAAGCCATTCAACCGCGCGGAGCTGATCGCCGAACTTAAGCGCTTTTTGAAAGCTGCCGAGTCGGAACAGCCGCTCGGCGCCGCGCCTGCCCCGGCCACGGTGGCGGCTCCAGCCTCCGCCGAGTTGTTGGCGAGGCGGCCCGCTTTGTTGCTTAAACTGCGTGAGGAAGAGCGAACGGTCTGGCCGGGAGTTTCTCAACGGATGGAAATCGGTGAAATTGAGGAGTTTGCGCTGCGGCTAAAAGGGTATGCCGACGACGGTTCATTTCCGGAGCTGCAGGCGTATGCGGCGGCTTTGAGCCAGCAGGCCGAGGCGTTTGATGTCGATCGGCTGCCGCGGACGCTGCAGGACTTTACTTCCGTGTGCCAAGCCCTTGATCCCTCGAAGGAACTCCGCTCATGAATACCCCACTTCCGCCTGCGGCCGGGCTGGCCAAATCGCTGATCCTGGCCGTAGATGACATTAGCAAGAACTTGCAGGTGGTGGGCACTCTGCTGCGCCGGGAAGGCTACCGAATCGTGCCCGCCACGAGCGGCGCTCAGGCGCTCGAGCGTGTGCGCGCCGAGACGCCGGACTTGATCTTGCTCGACCTCATGATGCCGGACATGGACGGATTGGAAGTCTGCCGTCGCTTGAAAGCCGATGCGTTAACGCGGCCCATCCCAGTGATCTTCCTCACCGCCAGCAACGAGATGGAGCATCTGGTCCAGGGCTTTGAGGTGGGAGCATTGGATTACGTGACCAAGCCGTTCAATCCGCCCGAATTGCTCGCCCGTGTCCGGACCCACCTGGAGCTGAAAAATGCGCGGGACACGATCGTTCGGTACGGCCAGGAACTCAGCCGGCTCAACGAGGAGAAGAATGAGTTCATGGGCATTGCGGCGCACGACTTGCGCAGTCCGCTTGGGACGATCCAGGGGTTTTCTGACCTGCTCCTGGACGACCCCGAATTGGCTCGCGAAGAACGGGAGGACTTCACCCGCCGTATTAGCGACACCGCCAAGCGGATGTCTGAGATGGTGCAGAACCTCCTGGATGCCAATCGCATCGAGCGAGGCGAAATGAAGCTGAACCTGGCGCCTACGGAACTTTCTGCGCCACTGAGCGGGGTGGTGGAGGCCTATCGCCCGCGCGCCGCCGCGAAGCAACAAAGCGTTCACCTCCTAAACGAGACGCCGCCTGTCACCGTCCTGGTTGATCCGAGCGTGCTCGTGCAGGTCCTTGAAAACCTCGTCTCCAACGCGGTGAAGTATTCCCCGCCCGGCAAAAACATCTTCGTACGCCTGAAAAAGCTGCCGGACGCGGTGCGTTGCGAAGTGCAGGATGAAGGACCGGGCTTGAGCGCGGAAGACCAGAAGAAGTTATTCGGCAAGTTTGCCCGCCTGAGCGCGAAACCCACCGGCGGAGAACACGCCACCGGTCTGGGCTTGTCGATCGTCAAGAAGATGGTCGAAGCCATGAACGGGCGGGTCTGGTGTGAGAGCGAGCCGGGTCGGGGGGCCTTGTTTATTGTTCAGTTTCCGACAAGTTGAAGGTGAATCGGTAAGGCTCGAACATCATCTGCGGGCTGCCCCCGGAAGGTGATGTCCTAAGCTTCCTGTAAAAACCAACCGCCCGGAAGGCTTTTCCCGAACGATTCCTATGATTCCTCCTGACACGCGAGAAGACTGGATTATCCGCCAGGCGCGGGAGCGCCCGGCTGCGGAACGTCCTGTGTTTCTGGACGGTGCGTGCGCTGGGGACGTGGCCTTGCGTGGGTGCCTTGAAGCGTTGCTCGCCGCGCATGAGCAACCGGAAACACGGCTGGCCACGGAGGTCAATCGGAGGGACGAGTTACACGAGTCCCCAATCAAAGGTCAGGGCCTCAAGGAGCTCAGCCCTCCGATGGATGCCGACGACGAAGCCGTGGGCCAGACGCTCGGACGCTACAAGTTGCTGGAGCGGGTCGGCGAAGGCGGGTGCGGCGTGGTCTATGTCGCGGAGCAAACCGAGCCGGTGCGCCGCCGCGTCGCGCTGAAAGTCATCAAGCTGGGCATGGATACCAAGCAGGTCGTCGCCAGATTTGAAGCCGAGCGTCAAGCATTGGCTATGATGGATCACCCCAACATCGCCAAGGTGCTCGATGCCGGAGCGACCGAAACGGGCCGGCCCTACTTCGTGATGGAGCTGGTGCGCGGCATCCGCATCACCGATTACTGCGACCAGGCCAATCTCACGACGAAGGAACGGCTGGATCTGTTCATCAAGGTCTGCCAGGCCATCCAGCACGCGCACCAGAAGGGGATCATCCATCGCGACATCAAGCCGTCGAACATCCTCGTCACGCTGCACGACGGCCTGCCTGTGCCGAAGGTAATTGATTTCGGCATCGCCAAGGCGACGGAAGGCCGCCTGACCGACGCGACGGTCTATACGCAGTTGCACCAGTTCATCGGGACGCCGGCCTACATGAGCCCGGAGCAGGCGGAGATGAGTGGGCTGGACATCGATACGCGCAGCGACATCTACAGCCTGGGCGTGTTGCTCTACGAGTTGCTTACAGGCAGCACGCCGTTCGACCCGAAGGAACTGATGGCCTCCGGCATCGACGCGATGCGCAAGACGATTCGGGAGAAAGAGCCGGTGCGACCCAGCACGAAGCTCAGCCAGACCCTTGTAGGAGCCGACGTGAGGAGGCTCAAATTGCCTGCGTCCGACAAGCCATCTTCCGAAGAGGAGATCAGAGCCTCCTTACGTCGGCTCCTACGGATTAAGGAAACCATCACGCTGCTAAAGGGCGACCTGGACTGGATCGTGATGAAGTGCCTGGAGAAGGACCGCACCCGCCGTTACGATACTGCCAATGGGCTGGCGTTTGATCTCAAGCGGCACTTGACCAACGAGCCGGTCTTGGCCCGCCCACCCAGCGCGGCTTACCGACTCCAGAAGGCGTGGCGGCGTAATCAAGTGGCGTTTGCAGCGGGGGCGTTGGTTGCCGTCGCGTTAGTGGCGGGAATCACCGTGAGCAGTTGGCAGGCAATTGCGGCCCGCCGAGCCCGGAGCGCCGAACAGCAGCAGCGGCTCTCAGCGCAAACCGAGCGGGACAAAGCTCAAGCGGCGGAGCAGGCGGAGAAGCGGGCGCGCCTCCAAGCGGACAGGGAGAAAGTCGAAGCCACGCACCTGCTTTACGTGGCGAATATGAACCTGGCCCAGCAGGCCTGGGATCAGAACAACATCGGCCGGCTGCGGCAGTTGCTGGAAGAGACCCAGGACTCTCGCAACCGGGGTTTTGAATGGTATTATTGGCAAGCGCTAACTCATCTCGCCGTGAGGACGCTCCGAGGCCACCTGTCTGACGTGAGCTCAGTAGCCTTTTCGCCGGACGCTCAGAGAATTGTCACCGGCGGTGAGGATAGGACGGCCAAGGTTTGGGAGGTGGCCACCGGGCGCGAACTAGTCACGCTCAAGGGTCACCACGATGGAATTAGGTCGGTGGCTTTCTCGCCTGACGGTGTGCGAATTGTCACGGGCGGTTTGGATCGGACGGCCAAGGTTTGGGAGGCGGCCAGCGGCCGCGAACTACTCACGTTCGATGGCCACGGCGACCGGATTTCATCCGTCGCCTTTTCGCCGGACGGTCAGCAAATTGTCTCCTTCGACACTGATGGGACAGTCAAATTGTGGTGGACCGCCAACGGCAAGGAACGACTTGTCCTCAAGGTGCAGCGCGGATGGATTGTTTCCGCAGCCTTTTCCCCTGAAGGCCACCGGATAGTTGCGGGCAGTGGCGATGGAACAGCGCATGTTTGGGACGCAAACGATGGTCGAGAGCTGCTCGTGCTCGGACGGCACAGTCGTGCGATAACTTCAGTGGCTTATTCCCCCGACGGCCAGCGGATTGTGACCGGCAGTGAGGATCAAACGGCCAAGCTGTGGGACGCCACCACGGGCAAGGAACTGCTTACGCTCAAAGGACACAACCTGGCGATCAACTCGGTGGCCTTTTCTCCGAACGGTCAGCGAATTGCTACTGGCAGCACTGACAGCACGGCCAGGCTATGGGACGCTGGCACCGGCAAGGAACTGAACGCCATCAAGGGGCACGGCAGTGGGGTCAGGTCCGTGGTCTTTTCTCGGGATGGGCAGTGGATTCTGACTGGCAGTTTTGATGGTACGGCCATGATTTGGCAAGCTGGTGACGGTCTGTCTGCGGACCAGACCGGCGCGAGGGTGCTCACCCTTAGCGGGCACAACTCCTCAGTCAGGTCGGTGGCGTTCTCGCCGGACGGCCAGCGGATTATTACTGGCTGCTGGGACGGCACGGCCAAAGAGTGGGAGGCGGCCACCGGGCACGAACTAACCACGCTCCAGGGGCATCACAACAACCTCACAACGGTGGCCTACTCGCCAGACGGCCAGCGGATGGTGACCGGCAGCGGGGATGGGACGGCCAAGTTGCAGGAATCAGGCAGTGGCCGCGAACTGCTCATCCTCAAAGGGCACCGCGGCGAGGTTTCGTCGGTGGCATTCTCCCTGGACGGCCAGCGGATTGTGACTGGCAGTCATGATCATACGGCCAAGGTCTGGGAGGCGGCCAGCGGACGCGAACTGCTCACGCTCAAGGGCCATAGCGATTGGGTCAATGCCGTAACCGTTTCCCCCGATGGCCAGCGGATTGCGACGGTCAGTGACGATGGCACCGCCAAACTGTGGGAAGCAGCCAGCGGCCGCGAACTGCTCACGCTCCGGGGCCACCGGGATGGGGTTTTCGCCGTGGCCTTTTCTCCGGATGGCCAGCGGATTGTCACTGGCAGTGATGACATGACGGCCAAGGTGTGGACGGTGGCGAGGCCTGAACAGGTCGCGGCGTGGCAGCAAGAAGAACGGGCGGCGGCCGAGCATCTTGGTACTCTGGAGCGAGAGTGGACAGCCGAACAGGAGCGCCAAAAGAAAGATTGATCATGAACCCCTCCCGCGAGGAAGCCTTGTTTTCCCTGGCGCTGGAAAAACCGGTTGAGAAGCGCGCCGCGTTTCTCGAGGCCGTGTGCGAAAGCGACACGGCCCTGCGCGCATGGATCGAGGCCCTGCTCGCCGCGCACGAGCAACCGGAGACGCTGCTGGCTGCGGAGGGCAATCGGAGGGACGAGTTACACGAGTCCCCAATCAAAGGTCAGGGCCTCACGGAGCTCAGCCCTCCGATGGATGCCCCCGATGAAGCCGTGGGTCAGACGCTTGGGCGCTACAAGTTGCTGGAGTGGGTCGGGGAAGGCGGGTGCGGCGTGGTGTATATCGCCGAGCAGACGGAACCGGTACAGCGGCGCGTGGCGCTGAAGGTGATCAAGCTGGGAATGGCGGATCACTGGAACGGCTGGTGCAACTCTGCGACGCCTGGGGCAAACCCGCCCAAGCCGCCGAGTGGAAACCGAAACTGGCCACGTTCCAACAGGTGGCCAAAGTCAGCGACAACAAATCCAAAACTCCGTGATCCATGAAACCAGCCCACACCCTCCCCGCGCTGTTGTTGAGCCTGGTTTTGCACGGGGTCGGGCCAAGGCTACTGGGTGCAGAAGCCCGGGTTTCCCAGGTTTCCGACGCGCCACCACCGAAGGCGGACCTCGTCATCGTCGGCACCGGAATTTCCGGATTGGCAGCCGCGTTGGATGCCGGTCGCGCCGGAGCGAATGTCACGGTCATTGACATGTGGTCGGTGTTCGGCGGCCATGCGGTCATGTCGGGCGGGCTGGTCTGCCTGGTGGATACGCCATTTCAGCGCGCCCAGAACATCGCCGACTCCCCGAAACAGGCCATTGACGACTTTCTCACGCACGGCCAGGACGCGAATCCAGATTGGGTCCGCCTCTATGCGCGCGATTCCAACCGCGAAGTCTATGAATGGCTGGATGCGCTGGGCGTTGGTTGGTCCCAGCTTTTCCCGCTCATGCCCGGCAACAGCGTCCGGCGTCAACACTGGGCGAAGGGGCGTGGGATTGGACTTATCAGCCCCATCTACCACGAGTGTCTCCGTTGGACGAACATTCACTTCATCTGGAACACCAAGGTCACGTCCCTGCTCATCGAGGATGGCCAGGTACGGGGCGTGCGCGACGTAGGCCTGCGCGACGGATTAGCCAACGACTTTCGCGCAGCCTCCGTCGTCCTCGCCACCGGCGGATTCGAGAGCAACCTCGAACTGGTGCGGCAGCATTGGCCGGCAGCCCTGCCCGGCCTCGAGGGCGGTGCGAAAGTACTGCTGGGTTCCGGCATCAATTCGCTCGGCAGTGGTTTCGACATAGCGATCGCTGGCGGTGCGGCCCTGACCAACCTGGACCATCAACTGTTCTATTCCACCGGTTTGGTGGATCCGCGCGATTCCTCCGGGAAACGCGGCCTCAACAGTTTCAATGCCGAATCCATCTGGGTGAACACGCAGGGCCGGCGGTTCGTGCGGGAGATGATCGGACGCGTTCCGGATTTCGGCGGCTCGGTGCCAGCGGTGATGCGGCAGCCCCAGGCAAAGTATTGGTCCATCTTTGATGCCCGGGGTCGCGCCGCATTCTTTGTTTCCGGTTCCGGCTGGGACGACACCAACGCTGTGCCGCGCGAAATCTTTGCCAACCCGAAAATGGCCACATGGGTCAGGCAAGCCGACACGATCGCCGGTCTCTCTCGAGCCACGGGATTGCCGATGGACGCGTTGGAGCAGTCCGTTCGGCGTTGGAATGAGATGATCGCCGCAGGCGAGGACATCGAGTGGCAGCGATTTGGTAGGGGTGAAACGAACCGGCCCGCACCCATCGCCACTCCGCCGTTCTATGCCATCCAATATTTTCCCCTCTCGCGCAAAAGCATGGGCGGCGTGGCGGTCGATCTCTCCTGCCGCGTTCTGGATCGTCGCGGTCAACCGATTCCCCACCTCTACGCCGTGGGCGAACTGGCCGGAGTGGGTGGCCTCAATGGCCGGGCCGCGCTGGAAGGCACGATGCTGGGGCCGGGCTTGTTGATGGGGCGACTCGCCGCGCGCGATGTCGTGGCGCAATTGAAGTCAGAAGGGAAGTTGCCAGCCTCAAACCTCGCAAGCCCGCCACCAAAAGATCCTCCCGCCACCAAAGCCAGCGATCCCGAGTCGCTCCGTTCCTGGCGCGAGGTGTTGCGGCAACTGGTGACTGAACCGCGTCCAGGTCATCTGCATTTTGAGAAAGCGCACGCTGTCGTATTGGAGCGGAACTTCGATTGCGCCCAGTGCCATCGCGAATCATCGCCGTTGGCGCTCACTGCGGAACAACTGGATCGGCACGCACTCATTCGAGGGTGCGCGATCTGCCATGGATCGGTGAAGGAGTGAGCTTTGACATGCCCGGTAGCAGTGTCAAGAAGATGCCCCCGCCGCCCTGCCGCCCCGCTTCCACGTGATCCGTCAGTGGTGGCGGGAGAATCTCTCCGCCGGGTGCCGAAGCGCCGGTCTCCGACCCGGCGTGCTTCAGCGACCGCAGCACGCCGGGTCGGAGACCGGCGCTCCGGCCCGCCATCACTGACTGGTTACGCTTCCACCAGCTATTAACTTGCATTAACCAGCAAATGATGTATAATGAAGCTGCTCAGATGACGAAACGTAAGGAATGGCGCGGCGCGCGCCCACGGGTGGTCGCATGGCTGAGGTTAGGGTTGATGGCGTTGCTGCTGTTTTCTCTGGTGCCAACCATTGACGCCCAAACCACCACCAACCGCGTTCTCGACCTGGATGGCATGAATAGCTACGTCGAGTTGCCGCCGGACATCTTCACCAACTTGACCGACGCCACCGTGGAAGGCTGGGTCAAATGGCGCAGGTTCCGAAACAACTCCCGCTTCTTTGATTTCGGGGAGGCGTGGCATTCGGTCAATGTGCAGAACCGCGGCCGCGAGGGAACGCTCTATTTCGAAGTGGTTCCTGAAACGGACGAAGTCCACTCGCTCGCGACTCCGGGGATTCTGCGCTCCAACGAATGGGTGCATGTGGCGGCAGTGTCGGGCAAGGCCGGGATGCAGTTCTACCTCGACGGCGTTCTCATTGCCACCAACGACTACGCGGGGAGCTTGGCCGCCGTCAAAAGTGGCCGGCACAACTACTTCGGCCGGTCCAACTGGCAAGACGCAGCGGGCACCTCCGAGGAGGAGATGGACGGCCAGATGGACGAAATCCGCGTCTGGAGCGAGGCCCGAACAGCCGCGCAAATCCGCGCGACCATGTTCGAGCGCCTGACCGGTCAGGAGCCAGGACTCGTCGGGTACTGGAACTTCGAGAACGTGGCCGGCGGCGTGGTGAAAGATGCAACGGCGGGCGGGCACGACGGCAAGCTTATCGGCAATGCTCGCGCCGTCGAGGCTCCGCTGCCCGCCGCCCAGGCAGCTCGATCGGAGCAGGTTCTCGATCTGGATGGCATCAACAGCGCGGTCCAGTTGCCGCCGAACATGTTTACGAATCTAGACCAGGCCACCATCGAGACCTGGGTCAAGTTCCGAGACTTGAGCGGATCACGCTACTACTCGTACGGGGGATTCTTGCAGGACCTTTGTGTGGGCCGGCGCGCTCCGCTCTCCGGCCAGGACCTGGACGTTTTTGTCAACCAAAACGAGCAACTAAGCGAAGTGGCGGTCGTCGGCATCATTCAGACCGATGTCTGGTATCACGTTGCGGCCGTGCTGGGCCGCGGTGGAATGGAATTGCATGTGAATGGGGTGCGGGCGGGGACCAACGCCTCGCCGGCCTGCTTTTCCAACCTCGGCAGCGGCGAGCTTCATTTCCTTGGGCGCATGAATGGGGGTAGCCCCGGCGATCAACCGCTCTTCTTCAATGGCCAACTGGCCGAGTTCCGCGTGTGGAAGACGCGCCGGACACCCCAGGAAATCCGCGAGAACATGTTCCAGCGCTTGACCGGAACGGAGCCAGGTTTGGCGGGGCTTTGGAGTTTCGACCATGTGACCGACGGCGTGGTCAGGGATCTTTGCCCTGGCGCGCACGACGGCAAACTCATCGGCAACGCCCGCGCCGTGGCGGCTCAACTCCCTGACCGGGCGCAACTGCCCCAACTTGCGGTCATCTTCGGAACGGTCGCCGACGAAACGGGCAAGCCCTTGCCGAACGCCGCGGTCCGTCTCTGGCACGCGGGCGCGGTGATTTCCACCGCCACTTCCGGTCCGGATGGAGGCTACGCGGTCACACTGCGCACGGAATATGAAACCTTCGACCTCGAAGCCAGTGCCGGCAATCTGGGAAATTGGAAGCTGGGCGCTGCTTGTCCACGCGGGCAGCGCACGGAAATAGACCTCACGCTCTCCCAGGCGGTGAGCATTGCCGGCAAAGTTAGCGCGTTCGACGGATCGTTGATCCCGGACGTCGTGGTCCAGGTGTTCCGCTCGGACGCACCGGCGCCCGAGCCCGGCAAACTCGCCACACCTGGACTCGCAGCGACCACGCTCACCACCGCAACGACGACCAACGCCTCCCAGACCTACCGCTTTGTGAATCTGCGACCGGGCGATTACCGGGTGAGAATCCACGTCCCGGACGCGCAGCTTGATTACCATCAAGGTGAAGTTCTGCACGTAGCGCCGGGCAGAACCGTTGCCGCCGACTTCCAAGTGGCGCCGTTCCGAAAAGGCCGGTGGCGGCGCTATTCCACCGCCAACGGCCTGCCGAGCACGCGGGTCTTTGACCTCCATTTTGCGCCGGACGGTACACTATGGCTGGCCACGCAAAACGGGGTCTCGCGGTTCGACGGGCTTAAGTTCTCGAACCTGTCCAAGCGGGAAGGACTTCTCGACAACCGGGTGTTTTGCATCCATGCCGAAGCGGGGGGCTTCCTCTGGTTCGGGACGGAGGAAGGCGCTTCCCGATTCGATCCAACCACCGGCCACTTCCAGAATTTCCCCAGCGGGACGAACGGCCTGACGGCGGGCCGGGTGTTCGACATCGAAGCGACACCGGACGGCATCCTCTGGCTGCGCACACGCGAGGGGTTGTCGCGGTTCGACGGCCAGTCATTTCACGCGGTGGCCGGCATCCCGCGCATTAGCCTGTCCCCCAACATGACCAAGTCCAAGGCGCTCGCGGTGGATCGCCAGGGCCGGGTCTGGACGGTGACGGAAGGCGACGACCTCTGGCGCATTGAGGGGACGAACGTGGTTCGGCTCACCCCGAGCGACGGTCTGGCCACGCGGAATCAGGATGCCCTTTGCGTCGCGGCGGACGGAACCCTCTGGTTCCAGGATAATACAGAGAGTTTCACCGGCGTCACGCGGTACGACGGCCAGCGGTTTGAGAGCTTGCCGGCTGATTCGTGCGTCACAGCCATTCATGCCACTCCGGCCGGGGTCCTGTGGCTTGGGCATATCGGCGGCGGCGTCACCCGGTACGATCTGCGCGCCGGGAGCATCGTCCGCTTTGGCCAGGACTCGGGGGCTCCGTCGGATTGGGTGCTCAATATCCGGGCCAGTCCGGATGGCACTTTGTGGTTCTCTTCCGCCAGTGGGCTGTACCGCTACGAAGAAGAAACCTTTGTCCACTACACGAAGGCGGATGGCCTGCCGGATGAGTCGGTGAACTTCAGTACGATGACCAAGAACGGGGCGCTTTGGTTCTCCCTGACGCGCAACGATCCATTCCTGGTCCGCCTGAATCCGAACCGGACGAATCGGTGGGAGAATCCGTTCGTGAACGCCGCGGACGAAGGCTTGCCCAGTTTCTATGCGGCTGGCTTGGGACCGGACGCCCAGGGTGGCCTTTGGGTGGGCGGTTACTGGGCAGGCAAAGGGCTTCATTACTACGACCCGGAGGCCAGCGCTCAGTCGAAGAAGCCGTTCCGCGAGTTGATGGTGCAGGAGGTTTTTCGGCAGGGCTTAAACGTAGCGATTTACGCTGGTTCTCAAGATACGCTCTGGGTCGGCAAATTTGGGGCGGGACTGTATCGGGTCCGCTTGAGAGACCTGTGGACGACCAACGCGGTGGCCGAGAAGGTGGCGGGCATCAGCAATAACGTGAGCAGGGTCTATCAAGATGCCCAGGGCGCCATCTGGACCTCCAGCTATTTCAACGACGAGCCCATTTCCCGGATTCGCGGCGGGGTGGTGGAACATTTCTCCGTCGAGACCACCGGCGGCGGCCTGCCGTCCGGCCGGGTCCGGTGCTTCCAGGACGGATCGGACGGGTCTCTCTATCTCGGCACGATCGCCGGCCTGGCTCGCTACGACGGGAAGCAGTTTTCCAGTTTGCAGGGAACGTCAGATCGCCCTGTGCCAGCGGGAGATATTCAAGGCATCCTTCGGGATTCCGCCGATGTCCTGTGGTTCGCCGCAGACTCCGGGTTGTATCGCTATGACGGCATCACCTGGTCGGCTCTGGACGAGGAGGACGGTCTGCCGAGCTCGCTTCTGCACACGGTTATCCAGGACCGGCAGGGCGATTACTGGATCGGCACGGACAAGGGCCTGACCCGCTACCGGCCCACGAGACAAAAACCGGTTCCGCCCGCGCTGATCGTGAAAACGGACGCGGAACACCGGAGCACAGACGAGAGCCTGGCGATCCCTTCCGGGCAGTTGGTGGGCTTCCGCTTTAATGCGGTGGACTTTAAGACACAGCCGGTGCGGCGCTTTTACCGGTGCGCGCTCGTACCGGGCCGGGCCGAAACTCCCCCCTCGAAGCGCGACGGCCTCTGGCATGAGCCCACTCTCGCGACGCAGTTCGACTGGAATCCGAAAGCGCCGGGCGAATACACGTTCTTCGTCCAGTTCATAGACCGCGATTTGAATTATTCGGAACCGACGCGGGCATTTCTCAAGATCATCACGCCCTGGTATGCCAATGCCTGGATCATCGTTCCGTCGGGCAGCAT
>Ga0118677_10003046_pt1 | contig 32568 bp, 29 predicted proteins | sample AliMusrvi5mmetaG_FD_86154 | JGI IMG/M metagenome (GOLD analysis project Ga0118677, IMG submission 86154) | reverse complement strand
GTATTCATTTGTTGTGCGAGCAGTGACCCACGCCGGACTCGGACAACCCAGCGCCGCATCACATTCAGTCGTCCCGGCGGGTGATCCATCACCACCTCGAAATGTCAGTGCCATTCCGTCGTCCGGTGCACTGTCCGTCTCATGGCTGACCCCGTTAAGTAATGGCGGAACCACGATTTCTCATTATCAAGTCACCCTTCTCAACACCACATTCGGTTGCTCGACCAACGGAACTTTGTCGTGCACGGTGACAGGGCTGACCAATGGAACTCAATACAACGTCGAGGTCATCGCCTCAAACGGTGCAGGTCAATCAGGCCCTAGTTCTTTGGTATCAGCAACACCAGCTGCGAAGCCCGGAGCGCCCACTGACGTTCTCGCCACGGGTGCAACCGCCTCGGCCATTGTGACGTGGAGTGCTCCCGCTAGTAACGGCGGGAGCACTATTACCAGCTACACGGTGCTGGCGTCGCCCGGGAGCGCCTCGTGTACGGCGACCACGACTCTCTATTGCACGGTGCCGGGTCTCGCGGACGGTCGAACATATTCATTCGCTGTCGTGGCGCGCAATAGTCAAGGAGCTGGTCCCGCCGGTTCAACTTTGACTTCTCTGGAAATCGGAATTCCGAGTACTCCGACCGGCATTGTCGTTACGCCGCACGAAAAGTCACTAACCGTCGTGTGGCAACCATCGCAAGCGAATGGTCACGACGTTGTGGCCTACGTCGTGACCGTCGCCCCCGGCGGGGCCCAGTGTGCCTGGACCCCGTCAAATGGGAATCCATCGGCACCGTCGTGCACGGTGACCGGGCTGACGGCAGCCATCATCCTCAGCATGTCTGTCATGCGGGAAACTCTGCGCGCCGCCTACCTGAAGCCCTGGCACCACCCGCAGGAGATGGCCGTCAGCACGCAGTGGTCGCCCATGATCGTGTGCTCGGTTCCGAGCGTCGGCAGCGTCCGGACGACCTCGTACCCCGGCGTGTCGGTGGGCACGATCCAGCTTTGGGCGGAAACGGGCGTTCTGGAAGCCTGGAAGACCATCGGTGGCCACCGCCGTGTGATGCGCGACTCGGTGGACCGGCTGTTGCACAAGGGTTCCGACAGCGGAGCGCCGCCCATCAGCGTTGACGTGCCGGACAAAGCGATCCGACCGCTGAGGATCCTGGTCGTGGATGACGACGTCAATCTGCTCCGACTCTATGAGGCCAACATGTCACGCTGGCCCATGGCACCCACCGTCATGACCGCCAGCAGCGCCATCACCGGACTCTTGATGATCGGTGCCAAGCGTCCCGATCTTCTGGTGACGGACCTGCACATGCCGGACATGGATGGTTTCTACATGTTGCGTGTCTTGCGCAACACACCGGAACTCGCCCACACCACGGTGGCCGTCGTCACCGGACCCGATCACAGCGAAATCGCCCGGCATGGCGGCATTCCGGCAGGCATTGAAGTCTTGCCCAAGCCGATCCCGTTTGACCGCTTGCAGGCCATCGCCACCGATATCGTGAACCGGGGACGCTTTCTGATGCCCGCCCTTCCTGTTACGTCAGCCCCACCAATCCCACAGATGAATAGCCCAACATGATCCCAGTCCTGATCGTCGATGATCATTCCGACATCCGCCGCCTGCTCAGCATCACGCTGGGCAAGGAATTTGAAGTACTGGAAGCCGAGGATGCCGCCAGCGCGCTCGATGCCGTACGCCGGCATCACCCGAAAATCATCCTGCTTGACGTCATGATGCCGGGCAAGATGAACGGCCTGCAGGTGCTCGAGGCCATCAAGACCAACCCGCAGACCCAGGATATTCTTGTCGCCATGATCAGTGCCCGCGGCCAGGTCGCCGATCACGACGACGCCCGCAGACGGGGTGCCGACGCCTACTTCGTCAAGCCCTTCAGCCCGCTGCAAGTGGCAGCCTGGGTCAGGAGCAAGGTGGAATGACTGCAAGCGCCCCACCGACGGGCATCAACACCCTGCGCGGGGAATTGCAGGCGCTGAGCAAGCGCACGGCGGCATTGGCCATCAGCGAAGAACGCTGGGCGCTGGCCATTCTGGGCAACAAGGACGGCATCTGGGACTGGAACTCGCAAACCGGACAGGTCTTCTTTTCCGACCATTGGAAGTCCATGCTGGGTTACCAGCCAGCCGAAATTGGCGACCAGATCGACGAGTGGTTGACACGCGTCCATCCGCAGGATCTGGACGATGTGATGCAGCAGCTGCGGCGTCACCTGCAAGGTGAAACCGACGTTTACGAGTGCGAGCATCGACTGCGCTGCAAGGACGGCCACTACCTCTGGATCCTGGCGCGGGGCCAGGCGCAGTGGGACGCGGACGGCACCGTGCTGCGCATGACCGGTTCACACAACGATGTCACCGAACGCCGCCTGGCACAGGACGCGCTGCGCGACCAGACCGAGGAATTCAACACCATTTTGAACCTGAGTCCGGATGGTTTTGTCTCCTTCGATCAGGCCGGGCGCATCAAGTACTTGAGCCCGGCCTTCACGCAGATGACCCACCTTGAACTCGCACAACTGCAAGGTCTTGATGAGGATGCCTTTTGGTTCGCACTGGCGGGTCCGCCCGAAGAGGCAAGCCTGCCGGGCAAACCTCGCCGCCTGCTCAAGATCAACGAGCCCACGCCGCGCGTGCTTGAGGTCAGCCAGCGTTTCAGCCAGGGCGCCACGGTGTCGCAGATCCTGTGCTTTCGCGACGTGACCCACGAAACCGAAGTGGATCGATTCAAGACCGAATTTCTGTCCACGGCGGCGCACGAATTGCGTACACCGCTGGCCAGCATCTATGGCTTTGCCGAACTGTTGCGGACCCAGACGCTCGATGAAGCGAGCCGCCGGGAATTTCTGGATGTCATCTTCGCGCAGTCGCAGCAGATGTCATCGCTGCTCAATGAACTGCTCGACCTGTGCCGCATCGAGGCGGGCGGCGCCAAGGAGCTGACGCTGACGCGCGTCGCGGCCCAGGATCTCGTGCAGCAGGTATTGACGAGCCTGCAACTGCCGCCGGGACGCGCCATGCCGGTCATCGAAGGCCCCGCCGACACGCTCGTCGTGCACGTCGATCCAGGCAAGACTCAGCGGGTCATTGCCAACGTGCTGTCCAACGCCTACAAGTACTCGCCGGGCGGCGGTGCGGTGCAAGTGCGGATCGAGGCCGACCCGGGAGCCGACCACAAGCCCATGGTCGGCATCCATATCACAGACCACGGCATTGGCATGCCGCCCGATCAGGTCGATCGCGTTTTCGAGCGCTTCTACCGGGCCGACAAGTCCGGCAAGATACCAGGCACCGGTCTGGGCATGAGCATCGTCAAGGAACTGGTCGAGCTGCAGCATGGCCGCGTCAGCGTGCACAGTACCGAGGGCATGGGGACCACCGTTAGCCTGCTGCTGCCGGTCGACGAAGCGGCATGCGCATGATGCCAAAGGCGGCTGCGATGGGTTCGACTGCTCCGAGCGCTGCCATCGCAAGCCAGCGACGCATCACCCTGATGATCTGGCTGGCCGCCGGCATCCTGATTCTGCTGACCTGGTGGCATGTGTTTGCGCTGGTCGGACAAAGCCACCAGCGCGAACTGGCCTCAGCTGAGCAGGAGTTGGGCAACCTGACGCGCCTGACCGAAGAACATGCCATCCGTACCTTGCGCAGCGCCGACCAGGTGATCCGCTTTGTCCAGTCGCGCTACCTCGATATCGGAGACCGGTTGGACCTGCAGGCGCTGACCGCAAGCGGCGTCATTGACACCGAAATCTTCAATCAGGTCGGCGTCATCGACACCAAGGGCATCTACATCCTGTCCAATCTGCCGATTACGAACCACATGGACCTTTCCGACCGTGAACATTTCAAGGTTCACGTCGCATCGGACGCCGTCGGACTGTATGTATCCCAGCCGGTGCTCGGCCGCGCCAGCGGCAAATGGTCGATCCAGATGACACGGCGCATCACCCGACCGAACGGCGACTTCGGCGGAGTCGTTGTGGTATCGATTGACCCGGGCTATTTTTCCAGCTTTTACTCGGCACTCAATCTGGGCTCCAAAGGGCTGGCCGCCCTGTACGGCCTGGACGGCGTATCGCGTGTGCGCCGGGTGGGCGCCAAGGAAGGATACGGCTACAACGCGCACAACGCCGATATGTTCGCGCGCATCAGTCGCGGGCAGTTCTCTGGTGCTTATACAGAGCAATCTCCTGTGGATGGCGTGGAACGGCTCTACTACTTCCGCAAAGTGCCTCAATACCAGCTGCTGGTGGTGGCAGGCTTTGAAACACAGGAACTGCTCGCCAACCACCGGCAGGCCAGGGATGCGCTGCTGATGCAGGCCGCGCTGATGACGCTGCTGGTGCTGGCGCTAGCCATTGCCATCACGCGGCACTTGCGGCGCATTCGCGCGGAAATGGTGGCGCGCCAGAAGGCCCAGCTCCGAGTCGAGGATCGCACACAACAACTCAGCGCCATTTTCACGATGAGCCCGGACGGTTTTGTCTCGTTTGACCAGGAGCGCCGCGTCAAGTACGTCAACCCCGCATTTGCCGACATGACAGCGCTCGGCACGGAACGGCTCGAAGGGATCGGCGAGCAGGACTTCTCCCGCTGGCTGAACCGGCGCTGCGGCACCACCACGCCCTTTGCGGGTATCGCCGCCCTGCGCGCCAAGTGCATGGACGGGAAGCCCGGTGCGCGTGAACTGATTCAAATGAATGGCGACGCAAAGCGGATGCTGCAAGTCGGCTTGCGCTGCAGCGAATCGAAATCGGTTTCGCAAATCCTGTACTTCCGGGATGTGACCCCGGAGTACGAGGTTGACCAGATGAAAAGTGAATTCCTGGCTACGGCGGCACATGAATTGCGCACACCAATGCAGAGCATTCTTGGCTTTTCGGAGGTCTTGCTGCACCACGAGCTCGAGGCCCCGGCGCAAAAGGAATTGCTGGGCATCATCCACAAGGAATCGGGGAAGTTGTCCAAAATCCTCGGCGAGCTGCTCGACCTGGCACGGATCGAGGCGCGCCGCGGGATGGATTTCCGTTTCACCCGGGTCTGCCTTCAGGATCTGGTGATGGATCTCGTCAAGGCATTCATGCCACCGGCCGGACGCGCCGCACCCGAACTGCGCATGAGACCGGAACCGGTGTACGTGATGGCCGACGACGGCAAGCTGCGCCAGGCGCTCTTGAACGTGCTGTCCAATGCCTACAAGTACTCGCCCGACGGCGGCCCGGTGGTCTTGCAGATTGAGAGCCGCGACGAAGCCGGACCGGCGTCGCGGGTATGGATCCACATCACGGATCAGGGCATTGGCATGACGGCACTGCAATGCAGCCGTGTCTGCGAACGTTTCTACCGCGCCGACGCCTCGGGCAAGGTACCGGGCACCGGTCTGGGCATGCGAATCGTCAAGGAAATCCTGGACATGCATGGGGGTGAGCTGGCCATCAGCAGCAGCCCGGGCCTGGGCACCCGCATCAGCATGTCCCTGCCCTTCTGAAGAAAATCCGCCTTGAATTTCCTTGCGCTTTTCCTCGACAGACTCAAGATCGGCACCAAGCTGACCCTGGGGATGGGGGTCATGCTGGCCATGATCATCGCGATGGCCTTGCAATCGGTTTATGGCGACCACCTGCAGGTCAAGGAAATCGAACGCATGTACGCGGGCGAGCTGATGGGTCTGTCCAACCTGACGCAGGCCAACAGCCATTTGATGGAGACCGGCCGCGCGCTGCGGCAGATGATCCTGGCGCCCGACGCGCCCAGCCGCCAGTTGGCCCGCGCCGAACTCGACCATGCCCGCGCGCGTCTGCGCTACGCGATGGAAGCGAGCGACAAGGTGCTGAGCCGGCCAGAAGACCGACAACGGCTGCTCACGATTGCAGCGCTGCTGAAGCAGTACATGCTCAATATCGATCACATCCTGGCGCTGCTGCAGCAGGACCCGGGCTTCAAGACGGACAACGTGTCGCGTTTCCTGGTCAGCCCGGACAACGTGCAGGTGTTTGAAGCCACCGACCGGATGATGGAGACCCTGGTGCAGGACCAGCAGGACGCCGCCAAGTCGGCGGCACAGCGGGCGGCAGAATTCTCCAATGAGCTCACGCGCCAGACCATCCTCATCCTGCTGGTGGCGTTGACGCTCGCACTCGCGGTGGCCCGTCTGGTGGGCAACGCCGTGCGCCGGCCGCTGGACGACCTGCGCCAAAGCATTGAAGATCTGGCTGCAGGCAGGCTCGACCAGGTCGTGCCGCATCTGGAGTTCAGCAACGAAGTCGGGGCCATGGCACGCTCGCTCGACTCGCTGCAGCGGGGCGCACGTGCAGCAGAAACACAGCGCTGGGTCAAATCCCAATCCGTCACCATTGCCATGCGCCTGCAAAGCACCCGAAATCTCGATGAGTTTGCCAAGGCACTTGGACAGCAGTTGACTGAAGTGATCGCGCTGCAAGCCGGTGCCCTCTACGTACTTGACCAGGCTTCGGGCAACTACCGCTTCCAGAGCATCGGCAACCAGGTGCAGCCGCATTGCGGTTCCATGGACTTTTCCGCGGGCGAAGGGCTGCTGGGGCAGTGCGCGCGCGACGCGGCTTGCCTGGTTCACCAGGAACAGCACCTGCTGCCGGCTTGCAACCGGTCCGGCACCGTGCTGGCAGTCCTTGAAGTCAGCCAGATCGAGCCTTTCAGCGAACGCCAGCAATTGCTGCTGGACGAACTGCTGCCAGTGATTGCCATGAATCTGGAAATTCTCGACCGCAACTAGGCCACGCACGACCTTCTGCTGCAAACCCGGCAACTGTCCGACGAGTTGCGTCTGCAAAACGAGCTCATCGACTCGGCGCGGCTCCGGGCGGAAGACGCCACCAAGGCCAAGAGCGAGTTTTTGGCCAACATGAGCCATGAGATCCGCACCCCGATGAACGCCGTCATCGGCCTGTCGTTTCTGGCCCTCAAGACCGACGCGCCAGCGCGAACACGTGACTACCTGCAGAAAATTCACACGGCCGGCTCGTCGCTGCTGGGCACCATCAACGACCTGCTTGACTTCTCGAAGATCGAGGCCGGAAAGCTTCATCTTGAACACCGACCATTCTGGCTAGATGATGTGCTCGATGGCATGTCCGGCCTGGTCGCACACCAGGCCAGCAAGAAAGGACTTGAGCTGCTGATCAGCGTCGAGCCCGCCGTGCCGGAGAGCTTGGTTGGCGACGAGGCCCGGCTGCGCCAAGTCTTGACCAACCTGGTCGGCAACGCGATCAAATTCACCGAACATGGCCACGTGAAAGTCAGCATCGGCGCGGCACCGCTTGGCGATGAACACATCGAATTGACCGTCGCGGTCGAAGACACGGGCATCGGCATGAGCGCAGCCCAATGCAGCGGTTTGTTTCAGCCTTTTTCCCAGGCGGACAGTTCCACCACGCGCCGCTACGGCGGCACCGGCCTGGGACTGGCGATCTGCAAGCGCTTCGTCGAGATGATGGACGGCTGCATCCGCGTTGAATCAAGCGTCGACAACGGCAGCACCTTCACGTTCAGCGCGCGCTTGGGCAAGTCAACCGAGCAACGCCGCTGCGCGGCGCAAACGACGTCGCTGCATCACCTGCGCGTGCTGGTGGTCGACGACAACGCCGATGCGCGCCAAAGCCTGACCGAGCAGCTGAGCGCGCTGGGTCTGCGCGCGTTCCCCACCGCCAGCGCCCGGGAGGGCATGGCGGCCGTGCAAAGCGCCGATGCCAGCGACCCGTACGATCTGGTTCTGATGGACTGGTGCATGCCGGAGATGGATGGCGTCGAGGCGACGCGGCGCATCCGCCACGAAATGACATTGGCCCATCCCCCAACGGTGCTGATGGTCACCGCCTTTGGCGCCGATGAAGTGCATGACGCCGGATTGCGCGCGGGCGCTATCGCCTTTCTTGACAAACCGGTGAGCCCGTCGCGCCTGTGGGACACCTTGACCGAGACCTTGAGTGCCGCAGCGCAGTCGCCGCGCTTTGGCGATGCCACGCAATCCACGTACAAGAAACAGCTTGCGGGCATGCAGGTGCTGCTGGTGGAAGACAACGAGATCAACCAGCAGATCGCCATGGAATTGATGACGGTGATGGGCGTATCGGTGACCTTGGCCAGCGACGGTGGACAGGCGATCGCCATGCTGCAGGCGGCGCCTGAACCACTGCCATGGTCGGTAGTCCTGATGGACCTGCAAATGCCGGTGATGGACGGCCATCAGGCAACGCTGGCCCTGCGCCGCCAGGAGCGCTTCAAGACCCTGCCCATCATCGCGCTGACGGCCCACACGTCGCCGCAAGAAGTGGCACGCTGCCTCGCCGAAGGCATGAACCAGCACCTGAACAAGCCGATTGATCCGGACGCCTTGTACGGCTGTCTGGCGCGCTGGGGTTCACTGGCCGCGACCGACAACCTGATGGCGCGCATCGAGGGCATCGACGTCGCGCGCGGCTTGCGCCAATGCGCTGAGAACCGCCAGCTCTACACCACCCTGTTGCAGAAGTTCCTGAGGACCATCGCGGAGACGCCGACGCAGACGCGTGAGGCGCTGGGCAACAGTGACCTTGCCCAGGCGCAACGGCTGGCGCACAGCCTCAGAGGGGTTGCAGCCAACCTGGGCGCCGCGCATTGCGCCGATCTGGCCGCGCAACTCGAAGACGCCATCCGACAGAAGGCCTCTTTGCCGGCGCTCGATCTGATGCTGACCGCACTGGAGTTGCATCTGACAGAACTGAACGCCGGCATCACAGCGGCGATGCCGGCTGCGACATTGGACCCCACGGCCACGGCGCAAGCACCGGACACAGCACATTGGCGCGGCGTCTGTCGCGCCCTGACCGAACTGCTGGCCGCCAACGACGCGCAAGCCAACGCCTTGCTCGAAGCCAATGCCACTTTGGTGGCCATGGCGCTGGGCGCGGGCTTCGCCGTGCTACAACAACAGGTGCAGGATTTCGACTACTCGGCTGCGCTGACCACGCTGAAGGCCGTAGCCGACGCAACACAAATTGAATTGGACTGAGCAGCGCGTCATGGATCTATTTTTGGCTATCAAACCAACCCTGCTGATCGTGGACGACACGCCGGCCAACCTGACGCTGCTGGCAAGTTTGCTGCAGCCGACCTACACGGTCAAGGCGACGACCCGTGGCCAGAAGGCACTTGACATCGTTGCCGACCAGGCTCCGGACCTCGTTCTGCTCGACATCGAAATGCCCGACCTGAGCGGCTACGAAGTGTGCCGCCGCCTCAAGGCGAACCCGCGGACCCAGGCGATTCCGATCATCTTCCTCACCAGCAAGACCGACGCCGGCAGCGAGGAGGCGGGCTTGGCCACCGGCGCAGTCGACTACATCACACGGCCGATCAACCCGGCCATCCTGCTGTCACGGGTCAAGGCGCACCTGGCGGACGCAACCAGCGCGGCCAGCCTGCGCATTGCCAATCAATACCTTGAAGTGGCCGTGGCAGCGCGCACCAGCGAATTGACCAACCTGCAGGAAATGACGGTGCTGGCACTGGCCTCGCTGGCGGAAACACGGGACACCGAAACCGGCAACCACCTGCGGCGCACCCAGCACTACATGCGTGCGCTGGGCCAGCACCTGCAAACCCATCCCCGCTATGCCGATCACCTGGACGAGGGCATGATCAGTCTCCTGTTCAAGTGCGCGCCGCTGCATGACATCGGCAAGGTCGGCATACCCGACCGCATTCTGCTCAAGAACGGACGCTACACGCCGGAAGAATTCGAGATCATGAAGACGCATCCGACACTGGGCCGCGACGCCATCGTGCGGGCGCAGGAACTCAGCGGCCAGCGCATGAACTTTCTCGAAGTTGCAAAGGAGATCGTCTACTCGCACCACGAAAAATGGGACGGATCCGGTTATCCGCAGGGTCTGGCCGGAGAGGCCATTCCGCTTGCGGCGCGCCTGATGGCGGTTGCCGACGTCTACGATGCACTCATCAGCCATCGAATTTACAAGAGCGGCATGACCCATGCACGGGCGATGCAACTCATCGCCGACGGGCGCGGGACGCATTTTGATCCCGATGTGGTCGACGCCTTCGTCGCGCTGGGTCCGACCTTCGAGGCCATCTCAGTGCGCTTTGCCGATACCGACCTGGAAATCTGGCAAAAGGCCGAATACCTCTCTTACATTCTCTAGCAGGATCCGCGCCGGCTCACAATATCGGATTGACTTGATTAGCAACAAGTCAACCCGATGTAATGCGAACTAGGCTTGTCCGCCAATGAGGAGCGTGTCATGCAATCGATTCGTCCCGCCGCTGTCGCTGGCGCCTTTTATCCCGGGCAACCGTCTGTGCTGTCAAAGACGGTTCTGGCGCTGCTGGCCGATGCATCCCCCGACCGCAACGACGCTGTGGTTCCCAAGGCGCTCATCGTGCCCCATGCCGGGTACATCTACTCAGGCGCCACGGCTGCGCTGGCTTATGCGCGACTGACTGGCGCACGCAGCCAGATCCGGCGCGTCGTGCTGCTCGGCCCGGTCCACCGGGTCCCGGTGCGCGGCCTGGCACTGCCAGGCGTTGCCGCCTTTGAGACGCCTTTGGGCAAAGTCCCGATTGACCAGGCTGCGGTTGCGGCGCTGACGGATCTGCCCCAGGTTGTCGTGAGCGCGCCCGCGCATGCGCGCGAACACGCGTTGGAAGTTCAATTGCCGTTCCTGCAATCGGTGCTCGATGATTTCAAACTGGTGCCGCTGGCCGTCGGCAACGCAACACCGGCGGAAGTGGCGCAGGTGCTCGAAGCGCTCTGGGGCGGACCGGAGACGCTGATCGTGATCAGCACCGACCTGTCGCACTTCCTGCCGTATGGCGCGGCCCAGACGCTGGACCGTGATACGGTACAGCACATCATGAATTTCGATGGCGCACTGACGCACGAGCAGGCCTGCGGCGGCACGCCGGTCAACGGACTGCTGCTGGCAGCCAAACGACACGGCCTGCGGGTCCAGTTGCTGGGGCTGTGCAACTCGGGTGACACGGCCGGTGACAAGGACCGCGTCGTCGGCTATGCCGCCTTCGCCTTCGTCGCAGGCCAGGATGACGGCCGCACCCAGGCCATCGACCGCGGCGCAACACTGCTGCCGATTGCCCGCGCGGCGATCTCGCGCACGCTGGGACAGGCCCTGACCGCCGCCGAAGATGCGCCCTGGCTGCAGCAGGCGGGCGCCAGCTTTGTCACGCTGACCCAGAGCGGCCAGTTGCGCGGCTGTATCGGCTCGCTCGAGGCACGCCGCTCGCTGCTGTCCGACATCAAGGCCAATGCGGTCGCGGCGGCAATGCATGATCCGCGCTTCGCACCGCTGACGGCGGCCGAGTTGACGCAGACCGAGATCGAAGTCTCGGTGCTGTCGCCGATGCAGCCGATGCGCTTTGACAGCGAGGCGCAGGCGCTGGCGCAATTGCGCCCCGGCATCGACGGTGTGCTGTTCGAATACCAGCAGTACCGCAGCACCTTTTTGCCGCAGGTCTGGGAGCAGTTGCCTTCGGCACCGCAGTTCATGGCCCATCTCAAGCACAAGGCCGGTCTGCCTGCCGATTTCTGGGCCCAGGGCGTGCGCCTGCAGCGCTACTCGGTGGACAAATGGCGAGAAGCCGACTACGGGAAGGCGGGCCCGTGATGCAGGACGCGCACTACCCGGCGCGCTACTGGCACCGGATCGACGATGGCCGCCTGCAGTGCGACCTGTGTCCGCGCGACTGCAAGCTCCACGAAGGCCAGCGCGGCGCCTGCTTCGTCCGCGCGCGCCAAGGCGACCAGATGGTGCTGACCACGTACGGCCGCTCCTCGGGCTTTTGCATCGATCCGATCGAAAAGAAGCCGCTGAACCACTTCTACCCGGGCAGCAGCGTGCTGTCGTTCGGCACGGCCGGCTGCAATCTGGCCTGCAAGTTCTGCCAGAACTGGGACATCAGCAAGTCGCGCGACATGGACCGCCTGATGGACCAGGCCACGCCCGACGCAATCGCCGACGCGGCACGCCAATACGGCTGCAAGAGCGTGGCCTTCACCTACAACGACCCGGTGATCTTTGCCGAATATGCGATGGACGTGGCCGATGCCTGCCACGCGCACGGAATCCAGACCGTGGCGGTGACCGCAGGCTACCTGCATGCGCCGGCACGCCGCGATTTCTTCGCCAAGATCGACGCCGCCAACGTGGACCTGAAGGCATTCAGCGACGACTTCTACTTCAAGCTCACCGGTTCGCATCTGCAGCCGGTGCTCGACACGCTCGTGTATCTGCGCCACGAGACCGGGGTCTGGTTCGAGATCACCACGCTGTTGATCCCGGGCCACAATGACTCGGACGCCGAACTCACTGCGCTGTGCCGCTGGGTCCACCAGCGCCTTGGCGCGGAAGTGCCGCTGCACTTCTCGGCTTTTCATCCCGACCACCGGATGCGCGACGTGCCCGCCACGCCGCCGGCAACGCTGGTACGCGCGCGCAACATCGCGCGCAAGGAGGGCTTGCAACATGTCTATACCGGCAACGTTCACAACGCCGAGGGTGACACCACGTTCTGCCCGCACTGCGCAGCGCCGCTGATCGTGCGCGACTGGTATCTGATCAAGGAGTACCGGCTCGACGCCGCCGCCTGCTGTCCCGATTGCGGCGCGCCGCTGGCCGGGCGATTCGACGCACAGGCCGGGCACTTCGGCCGCCGGCGCATACCGGTCTCGATCGCGGCGTGAACCCAGGGAGCGCTCTGCCATGAACCCAAGCCGCAAGGAACTGGTCCTGATACCGGTCGACGAAGCCGCTATCGAGGGTCTGCTGGAACTGCCGGCCAACGCGCAGGGCATTGTGCTGTTCGCGCACGGCAGCGGCAGCAGCCGCCATAGTCCACGCAACAACAGGGTGGCGCGGGTCCTGCACGAAGCCGGCATCGGCACGCTGTTGCTGGACCTGCTGACGGTCGCCGAAGACCTCGACTACCAGACCCGCTTCGACATCGACTTGCTGACGCGCCGCCTGCTGGTTGCCACTTGCTGGGTCCGGCTGCAGGCCTCGACGCGGCATCTGGCCATCGGCTACTTTGGCGCCAGCACCGGGGCCGCGGCCGCGCTCCAAGCTGCAGCTGCCTGGGGCAAGGAGATTCAGGCCGTGGTCTCGCGCGGCGGCCGCCCGGACCTGGCCGGCAGCCACGATCTGGCCGAGGTCAAATCGCCGACGCTGCTGCTGGTCGGATCGCGGGACCAAGAGGTGCTCGAACTTAACCGCGAGGCCTATGAGCAACTGCAATGCAGCAAGGAGCTCAGCATCATTGCCGGCGCCACGCATTTGTTCGAGGAAGCTGGCACATTGGAGCAGGTGGCCAGCCAGGCGAGCGTGTGGTTCAGCCGCTACCTCAAGGCTGCGCCCGCAGGCTGACAGTCTGCCGCTCACGCTCCCTTGAGCAGTTCAATCACCTCCTCGTCTTCCACCTGGTCGAAATGACGGTAGAACTGACCCACCGCCTGGAAGAACTCGGGCGTTTGCAGGCACACCACCTCGTCGGCCAGCGCCGCCACCTTGGCCACGGTATCGGGCGGCGCCGCCGGCACCGCGCAAATCAGCCGGGCAGGCTTGTCCGCCCGCAGCCCATGCAGCGCTGAAATCATGGTGGCACCGGTAGCCAGACCGTCGTCGATCACGATCACGATGCGCCCGGCCGGGTCGCGCGGCGCGCGGATCGGCGTGTACTGGGCGCGACGCCGGGCAATGGTCTGCAATTGCCGGCGTTTTTCAGTCTCGATGTAAGCCGTGTCGGCGCCATAGGCCTGCGCGTAGTCGGCCAGATAGGTCCAGCCGCTTTCGTTGACCGAACCAATCGCCAGTTCCGGCTGCTGCGGCGCCCGCAGCTTGCGCACCAGCACCACGTCGAATTCACCCTTGAGTCGCTCGGCGATGATGCGCCCCATCCGCACGGCGCCGCGCGGAATCGCCAGCACCAGCGGGTTCTGGCCCCAGTAGGCCATGAGCCGCTCGGCCAGTCGGCGGGCCGCGTCTTCGCGGTCGAAAAACATGATTGAACTCCTTGGCCTTGTGCACTGCGTCGGGTTCCCAGTTTGGGTTGTCGACCCGATACCGACTTGATTTATCGCAACATGACACGGGTGTCGGTGACTATTCTCCAAAGCATATGGCTTGGCGTGGTGTTCATCCTTGGAGTCGACATGAAAACTGATGCAGACCTGAAAAATGACGTGCTGACCGAGTTGTCCTGGGATCCGGTGGTGCCGGAGGCCAAGGTCGGCGTAGCCGTGCATGACGGCGTCGTGACACTGACCGGACATCTCGATACCTATGCGGAAAAGATCGCAGCCAAACGCGCCGTCGAACGTGTGACAGGCGTGAAGGCGATCGCGCTCGAAATGGAAGTTGTCCCGCAGGGTGTCCACGCGCGCAGCGACACCGAAATCGCGCTGGCCATCGAGCACGCACTGGGCTGGAACGCCTCGGTGCCCAAGGACCGGGTCAAGGTGGCAGTGGAAAAGAGCTGGGTGACACTGAGTGGCGAACTCGACTGGAATTTCCAGCGCCGAGCTGTCGAACGCATGCTGCGGCCGCTCAAGGGGGTGGTCGGCATCACCGACAACATCACGCTCAAGACTTTGCCGGTGCCGGTCAACCTCGCCACCCGCATTCAGGACGCGCTGGTGCGCCAGGCCTCGCGCGAAGCGCGGCGCATCGACATCTCGATGGACGGCAGCGTGGTGACGCTGCGCGGACGCGTGCATTCCTGGGCCGAAAAAAACGCAGCCGAGGGCGCAACGTGGTCGGCCCCAGGCGTAAGCCGCGTTAACAACGAATTGACGGTCGAGGCCTAGGTGTCGCCATGACCACGCGACTGAAGGACTTCGCCACATCGCAGGTCGCGGTCGTCGAGCCGGAGACCTCGGCACTGGTCGTGTCCCGACTCATGCGCCGGCACCACATCGGCGCGCTCGTGGTGGTGGAGGCCGGCGGCACGAACCGGCCCATCGGCATCGTTACCGATCGCGACTTGGTGCTTGAACTGATGAGCGAGGGCCTGGACCCCGAGGTCTTCACCGCTGGTGACATCATGTCGGTCGATCTGGTGCTGGCCGACCCCGAGATGGATGCGATGGACGCCGTGCAACTGATGAAGACGAACCGGTTGCGTCGACTGGTTCTTGCCGACAAGAACGGCGCGCTGGCAGGCATCGTCACCATGGAGGACGTGCTGCTGCTGCTGACGCGCGAACTGGCCAACCTGACCAGCGGCATCGCTGGCGCCAGGGACCGCGAAGTGCGGGAACGGGCCTGAGGCAGCCACCGCTCACGCACAGACCCACACCGAGTCGCCCATGGACATTCCGCCTGTCATTCACAAGACCGCTTCCGACCTGCGCGTGCGACCTCACTGGACCGACTATGAAGGCGCTCGAAAGCAAGACGTCTGGGGCGAGGCACGACGTGCCTTGCAGGGCCTGCCCGGTGGCGGACTGAACATCGGCTTCGAGGCGGTGGATCGTCATGCCCAGGGCCGTCGGCGCGCGCACTGCGCCTTGCGCTTTGTCGCGCGTGACGCAGACGCGCTCGAATTGAGCTATGGCGAACTGGCGCCCTTGAGCAACCGCTTCGCAAACGTCCTGCAACAGCTCGGCATCGGCAAGGGCGACCGCCTGTTCGTGCTGGCCGGACGGCTGCCGGCCCTGTACATCGCGATACTGGGTGCGCTGAAGAACGGCACGGAAGCGGGCGCGCGCCGGTTCGCTGCGCAGTTCGGAAATGTCAGACCCGAGCATCACCGTCACAAATCTGGGAGAGCAGGGCGCGCAGGCGGTGTTCGGCGTGATCTACCCACCGCAGGTCGCACTCGTTGGTCTTGGCGCCATCACCGTTCGACCCTGGGTCGAGGCGGGTGCCGTGTGCGCAGCGCCGCTGCTCACCGCCAGTCTGGCGGCCGACCACCGGGTTTCGGATGGGCACCAGGGAGCGCTGTTCCTGATTGAACTGCGCGAACGTCTGCAGGAGCCGCAGGCACTGGCCGAGGCCGTACCCACGCCCGCCGCTGCGCAGGAGAAGACACCATGAAACCGGACCGAAGCACCCTGATCCAGGAGTCCATCCATTTGCTCCAGGCCATCGCGCCCGAGCTTGACGCCGACACGCTGGCGCCCGAGCGTCCGCTGCGCCAGCAACTAGATCTGGATTCAATGGACCGGCTCAATTTCTTGGTCGCCCTGCACCAGCGCTTTCAGGTCGAAATTCCGGAATCGGACTAGGCGCAACTCCGTTCGCTGGACAACGTGGCAGACTACCTGTCAGCCAAGCTGGCATAGGCCGCTTGGAAACCGGCGCTGCCTATGGCGCCATGGAAGTCACCATGAACAAGAAGATCCGTGATCTGCTCGACCAGATCGCCGCGTTGGAAGATGATCTGCGCGCCACGGTGCAGGAACAGGAAGCCAGCGCGCTGTTCGAAATCCGGGGCAAGCGTATCGAGTTCGAGGCCTCGGTGCGTGACACGCACCGGCGTCTCAAGCAGGGGTTCTTCCGCTGGCTGGTGACGAACCGGCCGCAAAACCTCATCACCGGGCCCATCATCTACGGCATGATCTTGCCGCTGCTGATGCTCGACCTGTGCGTGAGCTTTTACCAGGCCACCTGTTTCCCGATTTACGGAATCACCAAGGTGCGCCGCGGCGACTACATCGTGTTTGACCGCCAACAGCTCGGCTACCTCAACTTCATTGAAAAGTTTCATTGCACCTACTGTGCCTATGGCAACGGCCTGATTGCCTACATCGCCGAGATCATCGGACGCACCGAGGAGTATTTCTGTCCGATCAAACATGCGCGCAAGGTGCTGGGCAAGCACTCGCGCTATGCCCGCTTCCTGGGTTATGGCGATGCCGCCGACTACCACGCCAGGCTGGAGGAATACCGCGTCAACCTGGGCAAACAACCGCCGGCAGGGCAAGCCTGAAGCTTGCTGCGCTGGCAATACCCGATGACATCGCGGCGTCACTTGCCGGGAAACACGGCGCGCACCAGCCGGCCGGCCGACAACTGGCATTCGCCCTCACCGCCGCCCGCCATGCCCTGCGCCGGTTCAACGAGATGGAAACGACAACGCATGCGCTGCTGGTCAGGCGCTTCCAGTGTCGCCACAACCTTGCCCGAATAATGTGTGAGGAACTGGGTTGTCGGGTACGCTGCGCCAGCGTAGCCACCCCAGTACGGCCAGTCATACCAACCCGAACGCCAGTGCGTCCACAGCGGGTTGAGCATGTCGGCGCGCGTCTGTTGCGTGATCTGGAAGAAGCGCCCGAAAAAGATCTGACCGGGCAACACGGCCTGCATGCTGCCGGTGATGCCGCCATCGGTGCTCGTCCAGCTGAAGCTCACCGGCTCTTCGGCTGCGCCCGCACCCGACATCTGGCCTCCGCCGATGCCGGTCGTCGTACAGGCCGTCAGGACCGCAAGCGAGAACAACAGACCTGAAAGAAATTTCGCGCTTTCCATACGCTACCCCCTTGGTGAATCGAAAACGATCCCATGTGTCCGCGCCACAGCGTGTCTTCATTCTAGGAACAGATCAGGCCCGATGCCATGCGCGATCGCAATGCCCACGCCGTCGTCATCAAACCAAAACATCGGGGGCGTGCGCCTGCAGCAAGCATTCTTGAAAGGCGCGCGTCGCCCGTGACGGCTGCGGCGTGCGCCGCACGATGCAGAAGAAACTGCACAGGTAGCGAAACAGCTCCGGCTTGACGGCACGCATCTGGCCGGAGGCGACAAAGGCCTGCGCGTAATGGTCGGGCAAGAAGCCCAGGTACTTGCCCGACAGTATCAGGGTGGCAATCGATTCCTGGTCGTAGCCGGTGGCCTTGCGTTGCAGCCGCTTCTGCTGGCTGATTTCCATGTTCGGGGAGTGGTAACCCAAGCCCGCAAAGTCATGCGCACGCAACCCGTCCCAATCACTCGGCTCCTGCGCCGCGTGCCCATCCTGAAACAAGGCATGCTGCGTGCCGCAGTACAGGTACATGGTTTCGGTGAACAGTTCGTCGTAGGAAAGCGTGTCCGAACTGCGGTGACCGGGGATCACACCGATCTGAAACTGCCCATCGAGTACGCCGCGCTCGATCGTGTTCAAAGGCGCGACATGCAGGTGCAGACTGACTTCCGGTGCCAGTTCGGAAAACCGGGCAATGGCGGCACCGATGTGAGCGGCCGGGTTGCTGGCCGTCTTGTCAAACACGGCAATATTGAGTTGCCCGCCCATGCGGCGATGAATCTCATCGACGCTCCCGCGAAACGCATCAACGCCAGCCAGCAGACGCAGTGTTTCGGCGTAGATCTGCTCGCCTTCGGCTGTCAAGGCAAATCCGGCACGACCGCGGCGGCAGAGGTTCAGACCGAGGCGGGTCTCCAGGTCCTTAACATGACGGCTGATGGTGGAAGTACCGATGTTGAGTTCGAGTTCGGCTGCAGCCATGCCGCCGCATTCGACCACGCTCTTGAAGACGCGTAGCAGACGGATGTCCATGTCACTCAACTGGCCCAGGGCGGCTCGACTTTTTACTTGCATAAATTTGCAACTGAATAGTGATACTTATACATTTATAAGAGTAACAGACTGGCCCAGAATCGCCAATTCGTACCCCCCCTCTCAGGAGACAGCATGGACATGAACGACGCACAACACCTGGGCACATCCCGCACCGACGCCGCTTGGCTGGACGCGCACTGGATGCCTTTTACCGCCAACCGCGAGTTCAAGGCTGCTCCGCGCATGATGGTGAGCGCCAAGGGCTGTTATTACACCGACAACCACGGCAAACAGATCTTCGACGGCCTGTCCGGTCTCTGGTGTTGTGGCCTTGGTCACGGGCGCGCGGAGCTCACTGAAGCGGCGACACGCCAACTCGCCACGCTTGACTACTCGCCGGCCTTCCAGTTCGGGCACCCGCTGTCCTTTGCCCTGGCGAACAAGCTCAAAGAACTGACGCCGGCCGGGCTCGACTATGTGTTCTTTACCGGTTCAGGTTCGGAATCGGCCGACACCTCGCTCAAGATGGCGCGTGCCTACTGGAGGGCCAAAGGGCAGGCCAGCAAGACACGCCTGATCGGGCGCGAAAAGGGTTACCACGGCGTCAACTTCGGCGGCATCTCGGTCGGTGGCATCGTCGGCAACCGCAAGACCTTCGGCCAGGGCATCGAAGCCGATCATTTGCCGCACACGCAACTGGCCAGCAACGCCTTCTCGCGCGGCATGCCCGACAAGGGTGCCGAACTCGCGGACGACCTGCTCAAGCTGATTGCGCTGCACGACGCCAGCAATATCGCAGCCGTGATCGTCGAGCCCTTCTCCGGATCGGCCGGCGTCGTGATTCCGCCCAAGGGCTATCTGCAGCGCCTGCGCGACATTTGCACCGCCAACAACATCCTGCTGATCTTTGACGAAGTGATCACCGGGTTCGGCCGAGCTGGCGCCTACACCGGCGCTGAAGCATTCGGCGTGACACCCGACATCATGAACATCGCCAAGCAGATTACCAACGGCGCGCAGCCGATGGGCGCCGTGCTGGCCAAGAAGGAAATCTACGACACCTTCATGGCGCAGGGTGGTCCTGACTACATGCTCGAATTCGCGCACGGCTACACCTACTCGGCCCATCCGGTTCCGTGCGCCGTCGGACTGGCCACGCTGGACCTGCTGGTCAAGGAAAACATGGTCGACAGGGTCAAGGCTCTCGCGCCCCACTTCGAGAATGCGGTGCACAGCCTCAAGGGTGCCAAGCACGTCACCGACATCCGCAACTTCGGACTGGCCGCCGGCCTGACCATCGCTGCCCTGCCGGGAGAGCCAGCACGCCGACCTTATGACATTGCCATGGCGATGCTGAAGAAGGGCTTCTACGTGCGCTACGGTGGCGATACCATCCAGCTCGCACCCCCTTTCATCACAACACCGGCGCAGATCGACAGCCTGATCAATGCGCTGGGCGAATGCATCAACCAGACTGCTTGAAGACCTCACCATGCAAAACCTTCCCCTGATTCAACACCTGATCGACGGCCAGCTGGTCGCTGGCGGCAGCCGCTCGCAAGACGTCTTCAACCCGGCCACCGGCATGGCTGAAAAACGTGTCCTGCTGGCCGACAGGCTGACGGTCGAACAGGCCATTGCCTCGGCCCATGCTGCCTATCCTGCCTGGCGCGCAACGCCACCGCTGAAACGCGCGCGCGTCATGAGCAAGCTCAAGACTTTGCTCGAGGACAACGCCGACCAGATCTGCGCCCTGGTCACGGCCGAACACGGCAAGGTTCTGAGCGACTCTCTGGGCGAGCTGCAACGCGGCATCGAAAACGTCGAGTATGCGAGCTACGCGCCCGAACTGCTCAAAGGGGAGCACAGCCGCAACGTCGGCCCCGGCATGGATTCGTGGAGCGAGTTTCAGGCGCTCGGCGTCACCGCCGGCATCACACCGTTCAATTTTCCCGTCATGGTGCCGCTGTGGATGTGGCCCATGGCCGTGGTCTGCGGCAATACCTTCATTCTCAAACCGTCTGAGCGCGACCCCAGCAGTGCGCTGCTGGTGGCCGAGCTGGCGCTGCAGGCCGGCTTGCCGCCAGGCGTTCTCAACGTGGTTCACGGCGACAAGGAGGCGGTGGACACACTGCTGACCGATAAGCGCGTGCAGGCCATCAGTTTTGTCGGATCAACCCCGATTGCCGAATACATCTATGCCACTGGTTGCGCGCACGGCAAGCGCGTGCAGGCCCTTGGCGGCGCCAAGAACCACGCGGTGGTCATGCCCGACGCCGACGTGCCGAACGCGGTCAGCGCCCTGATGGGAGCGGCCTACGGTTCCTGCGGCGAGCGCTGCATGGCGATTCCGCTCGTGGTGGCTATCGGCGATGCAACGGCGGACGCTGTGGTGGCAGGTCTGAAGGTCGAGATCGCCAAGATGAAGGTCGGCCCCGGCACCGATGCGAGCAGTGACATGGGGCCACTGGTGACACAAACGCATTTCGAGAAGGTCAAGGGCTATGTCGATCAGGGTGTGGCCGAAGGCGCGACGCTGGTGGTCGATGGCCGCGGTGTCAAGGTGGCCGGGCATGAGAGCGGCTACTTTCTGGGCGCCTGCCTGTTCGACCATGTCAAGCCGGGCATGAAAATCTACCAGGAAGAGATCTTCGGCCCCGTGCTGGGCGTGATGCGGGTCGCGACGCTGGGCGAGGCGATGGACCTGATCAACGCTCACGAATACGGCAACGGCACCTGCATCTTTACGCGCGACGGTGAGGCAGCACGCTACTTTAGCGACCACATTCTGGTCGGCATGGTCGGCATCAATGTGCCGCTGCCGGTGCCAGTGGCCTACCACTCGTTTGGGGGCTGGAAGCGGTCGGTATTTGGGGATCTGCACGCCTATGGCCCGGACGCCGTGCGTTTTTACACCAAGCGAAAGACCATCACGCAGCGCTGGCCATCGGCCGGAGTGCGCGAAGGCGCCGTGTTCAGCTTCCCGACCAACCGCTAAAGCAGCGCCGCCGCCTGTCAGGCTGCAGTACGCCGGCTTTCTTCCGCCTTGGCTTCGTCCAGCAGCCAGTGGCGCAAGGCCTCAACGGCCGGTCGGTTGGCGATCGCTTCGGGCGTCACGATGTAGTAGGCATTCTGCTGCTCCAGCACAATGTCAAAGGGTGCGACCAACCGACCCTGGGCAATCGCGTCAGCGACCAGCGGTTTGGACGCCAGGGCAATACCGAGGCCGTCCACAGCCGCCACAAAGGCCAGGCCGGAATCGCTGAAATGCGGGCCAGCGCTGCTGTCTACGCCGCTCACGCCAGCCAGCCGGAGCCACTCTGCCCAGCTCGGCCGTGCGCGTTCGTTGGCAATCGAATCATCGTGAAGCAGTACTTGGTTCCTTAGATCGGCTGGCTCGCGCAAAGGGGTGTTGGCATGCAACAGCTTCGGACTGCACACGGCGATGTAGTCAGACCCGAACATACGGTCAACTCGAAAACCGGGATAAATTCCTGAACCAAAGCGTATGACCACCTGCGAGTCTTCCTCGCGCAGGTCAACACTGTCGAAAACCGGTGCAGCCACCGACTGTTCGGCATCAATGGTGTCGCGGGAGCGAATGATGTGCAGATTCACATCCGGCTGGGCTAACGTAAAGCGGCGCAATCGCGGCACCAGCCAGCGGGTTGCAAATGAGGATGGTGCAACCACCAGCAAGCGACCGGTGGCAGCATGCTCATGAGCACTTTCTACGGCGACGGCAAAGCACTCCAGGCCCTCGCGCACCTTGGGCAGCATGGCCTGCCCTTGTGATGTCAGCTCCAATGCGCGCGGCAAACGACGAAATAGCGGCAGATCAAGAAACTCTTCAAGCGATTTGATCTGGTGGCTCACAGCGGTGGGCGTCACCGACAGCTCATTCGCCGCTTTCTTGAAGCTCAGGTGACGCGCGGCCGCTTCGAAAGCGCGCAGGGCATTCAGCGGTGGCAGTCGATAGGACATGGATGAGTTTTTCTTCAGTGCCAGATGAGAATTCATCGTTTGCTGCGATGCAACATCTCCATTATCGTTGCGGCGTGCTTTCAAAAGAAGCCAATTCAAAAGAAAGATCCGAACCCATGGAACCCAATTATCTTGTTATTGAAGACCTCGTTCGCCAGGCGCGCCAGCAGCGCAGCCAGGACTTGGGACTGATGATTTCCGCCGGCTGGAACTGGTGCATGAAGCTATTCCGAAGCATCCACAACACCAAACGTCCGCAGACAGCGCTGTGGCGCGTCCTGCCTCCTTGATCATTCGTTTGACTTCAAATCAGGAATTTCCATGAAGAACTTTTTCAGCATCGTCAACCTGGTCATCGGGGTACTCGCCTTTCTGATCGGCTTCGCGCTTCTGCGCGGTTTCTCCCAAGACTTCGGCTATGCCGGCGCCGGCTTTTTGGCTGTCGCCATCTCAGTGGCGTGCCTCTGGCTTGCCAAGGAATCCGTGCTTCCAACACAAAGGCAGCCGTCCTGAAGCGCTACGCGGGACCTTGCATGGGGCCGGTTGAATCGGCCCCATTGCGCTGACTTGATGGGGAGCCCACCACAAACCAGGGGCAGACCTGGCTATTAGTTATGCGAATGAAGCGGCTGAGATATTAATTATTGTTCTCAGACATCGGTTCATGCAAGACACTGCGTCCTTTCACAGCTATCTCAGGAGAACAGCATGCTGATCGGATGCCCCAAGGAAATCAAGAACCACGAATACCGCGTCGGTCTCACCCCTGCCAGTGTCCGCGAGTTGGTCGCACACAAGCACCAGGTTCTGGTGCAAGCTGGCGCTGGCGCCGCCATCGGCCTGAGCGACGAGCAATACAAGGCCGCCGGCGCGATACTGGTGGCCGATGCCACGGAGGTGTTCGCCAAGGCCGACATGATCGTCAAGGTCAAGGAACCGCAGCCGCAAGAATGCGCCATGTTGCGTCCAGGCCAAATACTGTACACCTACCTGCATCTGGCACCGGACCCTGAACAGACCGCAGCGCTGGTCAAGTCCGGCGCGATCTGCATCGCCTACGAAACCATCACCGGCCCTGGCGGCGGCCTGCCTTTGCTGGCACCGATGAGCGAGGTGGCGGGTCGCATGGCAGTGCAGGCTGGCGCAGCGCACCTGGAGAAATCCAAGGGTGGCATGGGTATCCTGCTGGGTGGCGTGCCCGGCGTACCGGCAGCCCACGTCGCAATCATTGGCGCTGGCGTCGTCGGCACGCATGCGCTGCAGATGGCAGTCGGCGTCGGGGCGCGGGTCACGGTGCTCGACAAGAGCGTGGACCGCCTGCGCCAGCTTGACCTGATCTTTGGCAACCGCATCAGCACGGTCTATTCGAACGCGCAGAGTGTGGAAGACGCCGTGCTGGACGCCGATCTGGTCATCGGCGGTGTACTGGTTCCGGGCGCGGCAGCACCAAAATTGGTGACGCGCAGCATGATTTCGCGCATGAAGAAAGGCGCGGTCGTGGTCGACGTCGCAATCGACCAAGGCGGCTGCTTCGAGACCTCGCACGCCACGACCCATGCAGATCCGACTTACGTCGTCGACGGCGTGGTCCACTATTGCGTGGCCAACATGCCCGGCGCTGTGGCTCGCACTTCGACCTTTGCCCTCAATAATGCAACCATCGGCCATGCCGTGGCGCTCGCCGACAAGGGCTGGAAGCAAGCACTCAAGGACAACGAGCATCTGAAGAACGGTCTCAACGTTGCGAACGGCCAGGTCACTTACGAAGCCGTGGCGCGTGATCTCGGCTACACCTATGTCAGCGCGGACAGCCTGCTCGGCTGATCACATCCGCCAATAGAGGGAGGCCGCATCGGCACTTCTGACAAAGGCCCGCGTTGCGGGCCTTTTTGCGTTCGATCGGGTGCGTTCAGTCCGTTTTGCGGCGAAAAACACGGATCAGACAAAGTGTCGGCGGCAATCTGGCAGTTCGAAGCCGCGCGATGACAGTTGAGGATTGGCACTCCCGCCTGGACCGAGTAACCGTTATGACCGTGGTAAACGGAAAACTCGGGTAAATTGCGCGCATGTCTTTGTCCGATCTGACCCTCCGAGCGCAAGCCCCCAATTTTTCACCTTCCGAATTCCGTCAATCACTGGCGATGTTCGCTACCGGCGTGACGATCGTGACCGCGCGTACCGCCGAAGGTGCGCTGGTGGGGCTGACAGCGAACTCGTTCAATTCGGTGTCGCTGGCGCCACCGCTGGTGCTCTGGAGTCTGGCGCAGGCCGCCGCCTCGCTGCCCGCCTTCAGCACGGGCTCGCATTACGCGATCAACATCCTGGCGGCTGATCAACAGGCTTTGGCAAAACGGTTTGCCGCCAAGGGCATTGACCGCTTTGCCGACGTCGCGTTCGAAGAAGGCGCTGGCGGCGCGCCCATACTGGCCGGCGCGGCCGCGACGTTTGAATGCTTCAACCGCAGTCGCTACTTCGAAGGCGACCATGTCATCTTTGTCGGCGAAGTCGAGCGCTGCTCGTACCGCGCCGGTGCGTCACCCTTGTTGTTCCACGGCGGCAAGTTCTATACCGAGCACCCGTTGTAATTAGCCCAGCGCCAGCGACAATCCTGGCGTGCCGGTTGCTCGCCCAAATTGGCGGCACATCTATCAAACAAGCCTGCATTCATGACAAGCCGAAAAGATCACCTCGATACCCTGGCGGTCAGCCTGCTGCTGGGGTGCTGCCTGTTTTGGGGTTTTCAGCAGGTGCTGGTCAAGGCCACCATCCCGGACTTGCCGCCTGTCTTTCAGGCTTGTCTGCGTTTCATCGGCGCGACGGTCCTGCTCTGGCTGTGGTGCCTGTGGCGTAGCGTGCGCCTGTTCGAGCGTGACGGTTCGCTCGTTCCGGGTCTGGCAGCGGGCTGCCTGTTTGCCCTGGAGTTCGCCTGTCTGTATACCGGACTGCAATTTTCGTCGGCCTCGCGTTTGACCGTTTTTCTGTACACCGCGCCGTTCTGGGTGGCGGTTCTGCTGCCGTTCTTTGTGCCGTCCGAAAGATTGCGCTCACTGCAATGGCTGGGCTTGGGGCTGGCCTTTGCAGCCGTCGGGTTTGCGCTGCGCGATGCCTGGGGTTCGGCCAGCCCGCCTGACCAATGGCGAGGTGACCTTTTGGCGCTGGCCGCTGGCGGTTTCTGGGGCCTGACCACGGTCGTCATGCGCAGCACCGGGTTGACACGGGTTTCACCCGAGAAACTCCTCTTTTACCAGGTCGGCGTCAGCGCTGTCGTGCTGCCGTTCCTGTCGCTGCTGCTGGGTGAGCACTGGGTCTGGACTTTCAGCGTCTTTGCCGGAATTTCCCTGGCGACGCAAACGGTTGTCGGCGCCTTCGCCAGTTACCTAGCCTGGATGTGGATGCTCGGGCGCTACCCGGCGACCAGGATTTCAGCCTTCGTCTTCCTGACGCCCGTCTTTGCCCTGCTCTTTGGTTCGCTCTGGCTGCATGAGCCGGTGACGATCAATCTGATCATCTCGCTGGCCATGGTGGCGGCCGGCATCATGCTGGTCAACCGCAAGGCGGCCCCCTAGGCCCTCGCTTTACAGCACAGCGTCTCGCCGCAACGCTGCAATCGCGTCGGCACCCAGCCCCAATTCGGCCAGCACTTCGTCGGTATGCTCACCGAGCGCCGGCGGAGCGCGACGCAATACTGGCGGCGTGTCCATCAGCCGCAGCGGACTGGCCACCGTCGCGATCGATTCGACTGCAGTTTGCAGGGTCGTCGCCTGCGCTACCGCCTGTTTGACAATCAGACCACGCGCTGCAACCTGTGCGTCGGCAAAAGCCTGGCCCATGTCATTGATCGGGCCACAGGGAACGGCCTTGTCTTCCAGCAGCGCAATCCACTGCGCCGTGCTGCGTGTGAGGGTCAATTCCTGCATCGCGGGAATCAGTTGTTCGCGGTTCTTCACGCGCAGCGTGTTGCTGGCAAAGCGAGGGTCAGCAGCCCACTCGGGATGGTCCGCCGCCTCACAAAAGCGGGCAAACTGGCCATCGTTGCCAACCGCCAGCAGCATGGAGCCGTCTTGCGTCGGAAAATCCTGGTACGGCGCCAGACTCGGGTGACTGTTGCCCTGGCGCTGCGGCACCTGACCGGTGTTGAGAAACCCGGCCGCCTGATTCGCCAGGATCGCCATGCCGACATCAAGCAGTGCCATGTCAATGAACTGGCCGACCCCCGTTCGATGCCGCACCTCAAGCGCTGCCAGGATGGCGCTGCAAGCGTAGACGCCGGTGAACAAGTCGATCAGTGCCACACCGACGCGTTGCGGTCCACCTCCGGGCACGCTGTCGGGGCGTCCCGTGATGCTCATCATGCCGGTCATGGCCTGGATCATCAGGTCGTAGCCGGCACGTTCGGCGTAGGGTCCGTCCTGCCCGAAACCGGTCACAGAACAATAGATCAGTCGAGGGTTGACGGCTTTGAGGCTCTCGTAGTCCAGCCCGTAATGCGCCAGACCGCCGACCTTGAAGTTCTCGACCACTATGTCGCTCTGCGCTGCCATCTGACGGATCAGCGCCTGACCCTGCGCGCTAGACATGTCGATAGTGACCGATCGCTTGTTGCGATTGCAGGCGGTGAAATAGCTGGCCTGATCGGTGTCATTGCCATCACCATCCTTGAGGAAGGGGGGCCCCCAGTGGCGTGTGTCGTCGCCGGCGCCGGGACGCTCGACCTTGATCACGTCGGCACCCAGATCCGCCAGCATCTGGGTGCACCAGGGGCCGGCCAGGACGCGGGACAGGTCCAAGACCTTGATGTGTCCCAGCGCTGCAGGTTTTTCGTTCATTGTTTGGCTTCTCGCTACAAATCAGGACAACTGACGATTTGGGTATCCATTATTTTCAGCATACCCAAGCGTCCGCCGCATCGGTCGGGGCAGTGAGGCCCGCCGACTTGTGCGCACTTGGCACCATGAGGCGGAGCCCTCTGCCCCGACCGATGCCACCACGTCTATGCGCAAAACGAACAGAATCCGGACGCCTTCAATTACCGAACGCCGCAATCCCGGTTTGAGCCCGACCCAGGATCAGGGCGTGGATGTCATGTGTGCCTTCGTAGGTGTTGACCACTTCGAGGTTCACCAGATGGCGGGCAACCCCAAATTCGTCGGAGATGCCGTTGCCGCCCATCATGTCGCGCGCCAGGCGCGCCACGTCGAGCGCCTTGCCGCAGGAGTTGCGCTTCAGGATGGAGGTGATTTCGACCGAAGCCGTGCCTTCGTCCTTCATGCGCCCCAGGCGCAGACAGCCCTGCAGGCCAAGCGCGATCTCGGTTTGCATATCGGCCAGTTTCTTCTGGATCAGTTGATTGGCTGCGAGCGGACGACCAAACTGCTTGCGGTCCAGCACATACTGGCGCGCGCGGTGCCAGCAGTCCTCGGCAGCGCCCAAGGCACCCCAGGCAATGCCATAGCGCGCCGAGTTCAGGCAGGTGAACGGACCTTTCAGGCCCTGTACTTCGGGGAAAGCGTTTTCTTCCGGGCAGAAGACGCCGTCCATCACGATTTCACCTGTAATCGAAGCCCGCAGGCCGACCTTGCCGTGAATCGCAGGGGCGCTCAAGCCCTTGTCACCCTTGTTCAGCACAAAACCGCGGATCGGTCCGACCTGGCCGCTTTCACTGACCTCTTTGGCCCAGACCACAAAAACGTCGGCGATCGGACTGTTGGAAATCCACATCTTGCTGCCGCTGAGCTTGTAACCACCGGGCACCTTGTGCGCCCGACTGGCCATGGAACCGGGGTCGGAGCCGTGATCGGGCTCGGTAAGACCGAAGCAGCCGATCCATTCACCGGTGGCCAGTTTGGGCAGGTATTTCTGCTTTTGCGCCTCGGTGCCGAATTCAAAAATCGGCACCATGACCAGTGAACTTTGCACGCTCATCATCGAGCGATAGCCGGAATCGACGCGCTCCACTTCGCGCGCAATCAGGCCGTACGCGACATAGTTAAGGCCGGGGCCGCCATAGGCTTCGGGAATGGTGGGGCCGAGCAAACCGAGCTCACCCATTTCACGGAAGATCGCGGCGTCGGTTCTTTCGGCGCGAAAGGCTTCGATCACGCGCGGCTGCAATTTGTCCTGGCAGTAGGCGGCGGCGGCGGCGCGCACCATGCGTTCCTCATCTGTGAGTTGCTGTTCGAGCAGAAAGGGATCTTGCCAGTTGAATGCTGCGTGGGCCATGAATAATCTCCGAATGAAAATGCAGGGGCCAATCCTGGGCTGGATCGGCAACGGGTTCCGCATGGTAGCGGAGGACCCGGCAAGCAAGCAAACGAGTTATATTCATCCAGTCATGCATTTTATTAATATCTTAATTGCGGGATTCATGCAAAGATTCCAACGAAAATTTTGGTTTTACGATTACTTACATCCTTAACATGATGGTCAAGATGATTGAGTCTTGCTCTTTGCGATACCTCCAAATTATGTAAATCACGCACATCATGCGAAGAAAAATCCCATCCCTGCAGGCTCTGGCCTGTTTTGAAGCGGCCGCCCGCCACGAAAGTTACACGCGCGCTGCGCAGGAACTGGCACTGACCCAGGGCGCGGTATCTAGGCAAATTACGGCGCTGGAAGAATTTGTCGGCGTTGCCCTGTTTCGCCGCACCCGTCACGGCGTGGCATTAACCGAACGCGGTACCGAATACGCTGCGCAGGTGGCGCCACGCCTGCAGGGACTGGAACGGGACACGCTGGAAATCATGTCCAGCCAGAATAGCGGCGGCAGCGTCCACCTGGCCGCGGTCCCCACTTTTGCGACGCGCTGGCTGATTCCGCGCCTGTCGCAACTCAAGGCACAACACCCGGATATCACGGTTCACATCGAGACCCGCACCCGGCCCTTCATGTTCGCCGATACCGCGTTCGATGCGGCCTTGTACGCCGGCACACCGGAGCAGATCAGTCATTGGGCCGGCACCCGATGCCTGCGTCTGCTCTCCGAGGACATGGTTCCTGTCTGCAGCCCCGGATTCCTCGGTTCCCGGACGGCGTTGACGCCTGACGACATCGCGCAGTTGCCACTGTTGCAGCAAAGCACGCGCCCGGACGGCTGGCGGCAATGGTTTGCGGCCGCGAGCGTCACAGCCCCGCTGGCCTTGTCCGGTCCGCGCTACGAATTGTTCTCCATGACGGCGGCCGCAGCGGCGCAGGGTCTCGGACTGGCACTGGTGCCGCGGCTGTTGATCGAGGCGGAGTTGGCAGGCGGCGAACTGGTTGTGGCGTGCGAACAGGTGTTGCAGGGCGAGCGCGCCTACTACCTGGTTACGCCTGAGCGGGCCGATACACGACCGGTAATGACGCGCTTCGTGGCCTGGCTTGTGCAAGCGGCAACGTCCAGCGCACCCGCCCGTGCCAATGCACGTCGCGTCGCAATCGAGTCCGCTAAGTGACAGGGTCTACAATTCCCCACCCCTAGACGCTGACAGGCCGGCGTTCCGGTCACACCGAAGACAGCTGGAGACAACAACCATGCCCCTTACCTCGCCCGAAGACAAGCGCGCAGTGATGCGCCGTGCCGCGCTCGAATATCACGAATTCCCGACACCCGGCAAGATTGCCATTGCCGCGACCAAACAACTGATCAATCAGCATGATCTGGGCCTGGCCTACTCGCCGGGCGTGGCTTCACCCTGCGAAGAAATTGTCAAGGACCCGAATAACGCTTTCCGATACACCAGCCGCGGCAACCTGGTTGCGGTTATCACCAACGGCACCGCCGTGCTGGGCCTGGGCGATATCGGCCCACTGGCGGCCAAGCCCGTGATGGAAGGCAAGGGCGTGCTGTTCAAGAAGTTCGCCGGCATCGACGTATTCGACATCGAGATCAATGAAAAGCACGACCTCGACAAGCTGGTGGACATCATTGCTTCACTGGAGCCGACCTTCGGCGGCATCAATCTGGAAGACATCAAGGCACCCGACTGCTTCTATGTCGAACGCAAACTACGCGAGCGCATGAAGATCCCGGTGTTTCATGATGACCAGCACGGCACAGCTATCACCGTGGGCGCGGCGATTCTCAATGGACTGAAGGTGGCGGGCAAAGATCCGGCCAAGGTCAAACTGGTGACCTCTGGTGCCGGTGCGGCAGCGCTGGCCTGTCTGGGACTGCTGCTCAAGTTGGGTCTGAGGCGCGAGAACATCTTTGTGACCGATCTGGCCGGTGTGGTTTACGACGGCCGCACCGAGTTGATGGACGAAGACAAGATTGTTTATGCCCAGAAGACATCCGCACGTACGCTGGGCGAGGTCATCGAAGGCGCGGACGTCTTCCTCGGCCTGTCGGCCGGCGGCGTTCTCAAGCAAGACATGGTCAGGAAAATGGCCGCCCGGCCCTTGGTCTTTGCATTGGCCAACCCGACGCCGGAGATCTCTCCCGAAGAGGTCAAGGCCGTGCGCGACGACGCGATCATGGCAACCGGTCGCTCCGACTACCCGAATCAGGTCAACAACGTCCTGTGCTTCCCCTATATTTTCCGCGGCGCACTCGATGCGGGTGCATCGACCATCACCATTGAGATGGAGATCGCCGCGGTCCACGCCATTGCCGAGCTGGCGCAGGCTGAACAAAGCGAGGTGGTTGCGGCTGCCTACGCTGGCGAACAACTGGCTTTTGGACCCGAGTACCTGATCCCCAAACCGTTTGATCCGCGGCTGATGATGAAGATTGCGCCGGCTGTGGCGCAGGCGGCGTTTGATAGTGGCGTGGCCACTCGGCCGATCAAGGACATGGACGCGTACCGTGAAAAGCTGCAAAGCTTTGTCTACGCGTCGGGCACCGTGATGAAACCGATCTTCACCGCCGCCAAGAAGGCCCTGAAAAAGCGGGTTGTCTACGCCGAAGGCGAAGAAGAGCGCGTGCTGCGCGCGGCCCAGATTGTGGTCGACGAAGGGCTGGCCCTGCCCACCCTGCTCGGTCGCCCCAAGGTGATTGCGGAACGTATCGAGAAATTTGGCCTGCGTCTGCGCGAGGGCGAAGATTACAACGTCGTCAACGTGGAGCAAGACCATCGCTACCGCGACTTCTGGCAGACTTATCACCGCATGACTGAGCGCAAGGGCATGACAGCCCAGGTCGCCAAGATCGAAATGCGCCGGCGCCTGACGCTGATCAGTGCCATGCTGCTGCACAAGGGCGACGTGGACGGCATGATCTGCGGCACTTGGGGCACAACCTCGATGCACCTGCAGTACATCGACCAGGTGATCGGCAAGCGCGCCGGCGTGAACACCTATGCCTGCATGAATTGCCTGTTGCTGCCGGAACGCCAGTTGTTCGTTGTGGATACCCATGTCAATTACGACCCGACTGCGGAACAACTAGTTGAAATCACAACCATGGCGGCCGAGGAAATGATGCGCTTCGGTATCCGGCCCAAGGCTGCCCTGCTGTCTCATTCCAACTTCGGCAGCAGCAGCCAGCCCAGTGCACTCAAGATGCGCCAAGCTCTCGAACTGTTGCGCATCAAAGCCCCCTGGCTTGAAGTCGACGGCGAGATGCACGGTGACGTTGCCTTGGACGGCAATATGCGCGCCGCTCTGATGCCAAACAGCACACTCAAAGGCGATGCCAATCTGCTGATTCTGCCTAACATTGACGCCGCCAATATTGCCTACAACCTGCTCAAGACGGCAGCCGGCGGCAATATTGCCATCGGCCCGGTCCTGCTTGGCGCAGCAAAGCCGGTCCATATCATGACCGCAAGTGCCACGGTGCGCCGGCTTGTGAACATGACAGCCTTGACCGTAGCTGACGCAAACGCTACCCGGTAAGGCATAAAACTTAAGTTAGCCCAAACTTACACAGTTTGGGCTTCTTTTTTATTGCCTATTATTTAGGCAATCGCAGTATTTTCCAAATCAGGTATGAGCCTGAGCGAGGGTGACTTGAGGGGATGACTCAGGCTGCGGGTTTGGATCGTCGGTTGAACAAGTCGAACAGTTTAAGCCTGGCCACATTCAAGGCGT
>Ga0118677_10003045_pt1 | contig 32571 bp, 35 predicted proteins | sample AliMusrvi5mmetaG_FD_86154 | JGI IMG/M metagenome (GOLD analysis project Ga0118677, IMG submission 86154) | reverse complement strand
ACATGGCACTACATTTTCTGATTTCAGCAACCAACCCCTGATTTTATTGACTATTTTTATTTTTCGAGGGCAAATATGCTTGAATTTTAAAGTAACAAAACGATGTTCTGTCAAAAATGGGTTAAACGCCATGGCTGTCTTGTAATACTTGCTGCTGATACGGATGGTAAAAATGGCTTGAAATCGGCGCGGCGTATGCCTATCAGATTGAATTCAGGACGTTGCAGAGAACGCATCAATGTTTGCTTTGCCTTGTCGAAAAAATTGATACCTTTAAGTTTATGGCCTTAGACTTCTACGGGGCCCACCAGTTTTTCAAGATTTCGTTGCCTGATGAGAAGTCATCCAGTACAGAGAGGTAATCAAGGTAGCGTCGATTGCATCCCAAGAGGACTTCACACAGGTCAATGAGACTGTTGATTGACTTTTTGATGGCTGCGAAGACTCGGTCACTGGAATCGTTTCGACGTTCCATCTTGCAGTGGTGTTTGAAAAGGAGACATCGTTGGTCGTGGTTTCTAAGCGGAGTACCCGACCGAATTTGTCGTACATCTTTACTGAAGCCTTGCCCAGACGATGTTTGATACAGGTCCCTTCGGTACGGGTAGCAAAACGGCTGCCGATTTCCTGGGCAAGTTGCGGAGTGATCTTTTTGCCAAGAAACGTTGCCACCTGCTCTGCCCTGACCGACAAGATTGCTTGTCGTGATATTTCTTCATAGACGAATGCAATATCTGATCGGAACGAAATATAGGGTCGGTGGTATACTCAATCTGCATCAGACTTCAATGGTATGATACATCGAAAGCATCCAGTACCGGACAACACTGTACTGCATAGCGGTCCAGAATACGACGCAGCACGTTGGGAGAAAAACTGTCCGCCAATTGTTGGGCTTTTTCCCAGTCGTTAATCCGGATGAAAGCGTTATCAGCCATTGAATACCCGCATCCACAAATACGTCAAACGTGAAATTAAATTGACATTAACATGGATCTATGTTAAGCTGTACTCTAATTGAATGAGTGACGCCAATGCGGAGCAAGTCGGTCGGATAACGTGTTGATAAACCGTGTGTCTGAAAAAAGTCAAGTAACTTTAGTAGGTTAAGTTCCCAATTCGTGACTATGCGCAATTGGCTGTAAAACCGTAGCTAATATGGGCTTGAGAGAATCACCAACACCTTATCCGACCGGCTTGCTGCGCGAGATGCCTTTTGTTTGATATTTTGGTTTTAAATTATCACTCGGCGGCTTAGTTCAACAATAACCGGACACCCTCCTGATCTTATATATATAGTGGAAGAGAAAATTATTGGTAGAACTGCAGAACGCGATAACACCATCCGCTCTCAAAGCACTGGAGAAGGTTACCTTACTCTCGTGCCGTAAAGTGCTTGGCCTGAATCCGGCAAATGTTGCGATAGTTGACAAGAAAAATGACCTCGATCCAAAAAGTTGGTGAAAGTAAAGAATCCGCACCCGGTAGGGCGCGGCTTTGAAATCAGCCCCCCATAGGGGGGCGAGGCAACGTTTCTGATGGTGCAGCGTTTTCCCGTTTTGCAGCTTTAAAACCTTCGTGCATGCCCAATAACTTGCATTGTACGACTTACGGCCAATTTGCCATACCCATCCGGGACCGGCATAGCCATCAAACATGACCACGCCCATAGGGCGTGGGTTTCTACGTGCGCCTGGCATGACGTACAGGTCGACCTTCCGGCTTGCACCCGGAAGTAAAATACCCGCCGTTACCGGACGGAAGGGCAACGCCAACAGGGCAAGGGCATTATCAGAAATGAAGTGTCTGGAGGAAGCATGAGGCAGAATCCGTGTACGTAGCGAACAGCGAACCAACTATATGGCTGTGGCAAGGAGGTCGAGCAGGCGTGGCTGAGCGAGACCTGATATCCGGGGAACCGAACCATGGTGAAGTTGGACGGCATATGGAGAGGTGGTACGTCTTACCCAGGGAAGCCCTCCTGCGGTGGTAGTAGAAGTTGCCGAGATACCATAAACCCGAGCCGAAGAGGAGATCCCGAGACGGGTAGGGCGTAGAGGGTGGCAGATTCGTGGATAGTACCGATGACCCAGGGCCAGCGAAGCCTGGTAACAGAGTAGAGGACAAAACCCTGGAGACCAGGGAGTGACTGGATAATGCAATGACTACTGAGACAGAGAACCCGCCGCAGGCGACGGTCAACACACATCTGATGTAGCCACCAGAGTATCTGCGATCAAACCTGGATGTTTCAACCGCGCCAGTTGAGATATGGAAAGCCACGGACGAAAGGTGATCAGTGACACAAATATGGAGTCGAATTAGAGCTGAAGTGCGAGAAATCTGGGATCAGGAAGCAAAGGGCAGTAAATGGTGTAACTGAACTGTCAGGTCCCTGCCGTAAGACCTCTTCAACCCGGCAATCCATAATTGAGAGGACAAGTCACGGAGGAAGAAGTGAAGCACGAGAAGGTGTTAGAGATAGTCTATGAACCGAAGCGACTGTATGCGGCATGGCAACAGGTGAGACGGAACGCCGGTGCAGCGGGGATAGACGGTATGTCAGTAGAGACATTCGCAAGCCGCGAGGATGAACTGCTTCAACTCATCAACGGAAAGCTTGAAGAAGGAAACTACCGATTTAAGCCAGCGCGTAGGGTATTGATTCCCAAGGAAGGGACTTCCAAGATGCGGAAACTCGGAATTCCCGTAGTGATGGATCGGATAGTAAGCCAGAGTATCAACTTGGTATTCGAGGAAATATTTGATGCAGAATTTACGGGATCGAACTTTGTTTTCCGCAGAGGGAAGAGCCAACATCAGGCGATAGAACATGTACAGGAGATAGTGAATCAGGGGTATGTATGGTGTGCGTCCATTGATCTGCAAAGTTTCTTTGATGAAATACCGCACGACCTGATCCTGAAGCTTATCCGGAGGAGGATATCGGATGAGCGGCTGATAACGTTAATAGCGAGAGCGTTAAAAGCCGGTGTAATAGAGGATGGAATCCTCGTAAAGACATTAAAAGGATGCCCGCAGGGTGGGTCCGTTATCACCGATGCTGTCGAATATAGTTCTGAACGAACTGGATCAGGAACTTGAGAAAAGGGGGTTGAGATATTGCCGTTGGGCGGACGATTTTCTTGTCTTGGTAAAGACAGAGAAATCCGCCAATCGCGTAATGGAAGGAACAATTCGCTATCTTGAGGGCGAACTCAAACTCCCGGTCAACAAGGAAAAGAGCAAGGTTTCTCTGATTAAAGATGCTACTTTTCTTGGTTTTCAGATGCTCAGAGGTAAAATCCGGATCAGTGAGAAAGCACGGACAAAATTCAAAGTGAAGGTCCGGAACCTGACCAAAAGGAACAACCCGTTGTCGATGTATCAGTTGATTCAGCTCCTGAATGAATATTTAAGGGGATGGGTATCATACTTCAGAATCCAGGAGTTCAAGAAGATATTCAACGATCTGGACTCATGGGTGCGAAGTCGGCTTCGTTCCACGCAGTTGAAGAAATGGAAAAGCCCGACAAAGTTTCAGAGGATGATGATTTGTTCTGGATATAAACCAGAAGAAGCCCATAGAATCTGGATCAAAATGAACAAGTGGCAATCCGTGAATCGCAGAGAAGTCAAATTTGTAATGGATCTTCAATGGTTCAGGAAGCTAAGGCTGATATTTCTCAATGACTTTACGAAGAAGCCTCGTGAATAGGTTTCAATCACTAATCGAAGAGCGGCTTACCTGGTCGGTACGAGCCGTTCTGTTGGGAGGGGGTGGCCTTTGGCCACTTCCTACCAGATTTCACACTAAAGACATGTCAGCGATCAATGGCTCAAACAATGGGTATATATATGGGTATATGTTGAAAAAAAATAAATATAACATACTGATTTTAAGAGGTAATAAATGATTTATCCGTCCAGCAGCAGCACCAGAAAATATTCTTTGCGGCTGTCACGGAATTCGTGGTGGAAATAGTCGAAGATTTGTTGCGGGGAGGTGAAACGGTCAAGGCGCTCCAGTTTGCGCCCCTGAAAACGTAACGCCAGGGAGAAGGCTGCCTTGATGCTCGTGGCTTTGGCGAGTCCGACCCCCTTGATGGCACACAATTCACTGAGGTCGGCGCTCCCCAATTCGCGGAGATTGCCGCTGAAATGTTTGATCAGTTCCCTTCCAAGGTCGATAGCGCTTTGTCTGCTGCCGGGATCGCCACTTCTGATAATCAACGCGAGCAATTCGGCATCGGAGAGGTTTGCAGCACCTCCTTTAAGCATCTTTTCACGCGGTCGCTCGTCTGTCGGCCACTCTTTGATACTGCCGCTCATACATCCTCCCGATTTCTACCCCTTGAAACCCGACAGAATTGTGATAATCAAGCCGCCTCCTGCGATAACCCGGTACCAGACAAACGGCGCAAGGCTCTGCTTTTGTACAAAACGGAGCAAAAAAGCGACACTGATATATCCGGTTACTGCCGAAACGGTGATTCCTACCAGCATCGGCAGCGCTTCCCCGGCAGGAATGCCATGTTTAAGCAGATGTACGCTTTTAAGCAGGGCTGCGCCGGCTACAATCGGCAATGACATGAGGAATGAGAAGCGGGCGGCGCTCTCGCGGGTGAAACCGAGCATCAGTCCTGCGGTAATGGTGATCCCGGAGCGGGAAACGCCCGGAATTAACGCCAGGCACTGCATCAGGCCGATAGTCAGAGCGCTGGATGTCTTGATGTCGTCCAGTATCAGGCGTTTGCGCCCCATGTAGTCGACCCACCCCAGTATAAGACCGAACAGGATCAAAAATGAAGCGATCAGCAGCGGATTGGAACGGAAGATTTCTTCGACCTTATGTTCAAACAGTTTGCCGACCGCGGCAGCCGGAACGGTGGCGGCAATAATTAAAAACGGCAATCTTCGGGCCGGGGTATTGAGCGAGCGCGCAACAATGGCATCGAAGAAAGAAACCACCAGTTCAATGATGTCGCGCCAGAAATAGAGCGCGAGAGCCAAAAGGGTTCCCACGTGCAGCGCAACATCAAAGGTCAGGCCGGACTCGGGCCATTTGAGCAGCCAGGGGACCAGGATCAGGTGAGCCGAACTGCTGATCGGGAGTACTTCGGCAAAGCCTTGCAGAGCGCCAAGTACGACAGCATGGAGCAAATTCATGTGAAACTCCTTCGTAAAAAATGATAAATAATACTGCACTTTGCCGGTAAAGGCAATCTCATGTTACTCCGAGGAAGGGAGATATGGGCAAATTTACTCTGTAAAGAAAACGTAAAGTGTGCTATTGCTCACAAGTTTTTAAATGCATCTGCATGAAAATTTACGGAGGCGTACTTAATGTTTGGATTTATTCCCAAAGAAGAGAAATTCTTCAAGCTGTTTAAAGAAATGACGGAAAATATTATTGTCGGGGCCAAGCTGCTTAAGGAGATGCTTGATGATTTTGAAAATCCTCTTGAAAGCCAGCGCAGGATCAAGGATATCGAGCATAAAGGTGATTCCATTACCCATGAGATTATCCAGACACTTAATAAAACCTTCATAACGCCACTTGACCGGGAAGACATCTATGCGCTTGCCTCCAAGCTTGACGACATTCTCGATCTGATCGACGCCTCGGCACAGCGGGTGATCATGTATAACGTGGAGTCAATTCCGCCTGAAGCCAAATCACTTGGTTTCATTATTTTGCAGTCGTGCCATGCGGTTGATAAAGCCGTTGCCATGCTGGGTAAGAAGACCAATGAGCAGATTTTTGAGGCGTGTGTCGAGATCAACTCGCTGGAAAATGAAGCCGACAGGGTTTCTCGCGAAGCGATCAGCCGTTTGTTTGATGAAGAGAAGGACCCTATCCAGTTGATCAAGTGGAAGGAAATCTATGAGACGCTCGAAAAGGCCACCGATAAGTGCGAAGATGCTTCCAATATTCTTGAAAGCGTGGTGGTAAAGAATGCTTGATCCGGCTTTGGTGATGCTCTGTCTGGTGATCCTGGCGGCGCTTCTTTTCGATTACATCAATGGTTTTCATGATACGGCCAATGCCATTGCTACGAGTGTCTCCACGCGGGCGCTTTCGGTCAAGGCAGCCATTATTCTGGCTGCAACTCTCAATTTTGCCGGGGCGATGGCATTCACCAAAGTGGCCAAAACCATCGGTACCGGCATCATCAGTGCAGACCATCTCACCCAGATGGTTGTGCTGGCCGGTGTCATCGGCGCCATCATCTGGAATGTAATGACCTGGTACTTCGGGCTCCCTTCGTCGTCATCGCATGCGATCGTCGGTGGACTTATCGGGGCGGTTATCGCCCATGTCGGGCCTTCGGCGCTGCAATGGACCGGGCTGAAAAAAATCATTCTGGCACTGATCATCTCTCCGATTCTGGGAGTCATTGCCGGATTCCTCTTCGTCGTCATATTTTCCCGTGTCCTGCAATTTCGTTCTCCTGCCGGAGTGAATCGCGGGTTTCGCAAGATGCAGATCCTGTCGGCGGCCTTTATGGCCTTTTCGCATGGAACCGCTGATGCGCAGAAGTCAATGGGGGTTATTACTATGGCTCTGCTCAGCTATGGCGCTATCCCGAGCTTTGAAGTGCCGACGTGGGTCAAATTTACCTGTGCGCTTGCTATGGCTCTCGGTACCGCTGCCGGTGGTTGGCGCATCATCAAGACGGTCGGGCGGGATTTCGTAAAATTGCAGCCGATGACCGGATTCTCCGTGGATTCGGCATCAACGTGCGTTATTCTGGGAGCTTCCATGCTGGGACTCCCGACCAGCACCACCCATGTTGTTACCTCATCAATTCTGGGCGTCGGGCTTTCGAAGAGTCTGAATGCGGTCAACTGGAACGTGGCGAAACGTATTGTGACCGCCTGGATTCTCACCATTCCGGCGGCTGCATTGGTAAGCTATCTGACGTATCAGGTAATGAGCCCCCTGCTGGGGAAATAAGCATTTGAGGTGGGCGCCATGAGCAAATCCCAGTGATTTGATCTGTAAAAAAAAGTAGCTTCGGTTGATGAACTCTGATACCATAGGATCCTTTAATATAAGCTGCGAAGGAACTGCACGTGACACCATCAACAGTACTTATCACCGGCGGCGCCGGCTTCATCGGTTCGGCCGTCATTCGCCACCTCATCCGTCATACCGGACATCTGGTTGTAAACCTTGACAAGCTCACCTATGCCGGCAATCTCGAATCGCTGGTCGAAGTTGCCGACACTCCCCGGTATATCTTCGAGCATGCCGACATTACCGATCGTTCCGCGCTCGACCGCATCTTTGCCCAACACCGGCCCGGCGCCGTCATGCATCTGGCGGCAGAAAGCCATGTGGATCGTTCCATTGACGGGCCTGGTGAGTTCATTCACACGAACATGGTCGGAACCTATTCGCTGCTGGAGGCCAGCCGAGCCTATTGGGGCAGTCTGGACGAATCGGGTAAAGAACGTTTCCGTTTTCACCATATCAGTACCGACGAAGTCTATGGCGATCTGCACGGCACGGACGATCTCTTTATAGAGACCACGCCCTATGCTCCGAGTTCACCCTATTCGGCCAGCAAGGCTGCCAGTGACCATCTGGTACGTGCCTGGCAACGCACCTATGGCCTCCCCACGCTGGTTACCAACTGTTCCAACAACTATGGACCCTTTCATTTTCCCGAGAAGCTCATTCCGCATATAATTCTGAATGCGCTGCATGGAAAACCGCTCCCCGTATATGGCGACGGCCAGCAGATCCGAGACTGGCTCTACGTTGAGGATCACGCCCGGGCGCTTGCCCTGGTGGTCACTAACGGAAAAATAGGTGAAACCTATAATATCGGTGGCCACAACGAACAGCGCAACCTGACGGTGGTTCACACAATTTGCGATCTTCTGGAAGAACTGGCGCCGGAACGAAAACCGGCCGGGATTTCTTCCTACCGTGATCTGATCACCTTTGTCAAAGACCGCCCCGGCCATGATGCCCGCTATGCCATCGATGCGGGCAAAATAGAACGCGAGCTTGGCTGGCGCCCGCAAGAGACGTTTGAGAGCGGTATGCGCAAAACCGTGCAGTGGTATCTTGATAACAAGGAGTGGTGGCAGCGCGTGCTCAGCGGCGCCTATAAACTTGAAAGGATTGGACAGTAATATGCTCATCAAAGGCATCATTCTCGCCGGTGGTACCGGCAGTCGCCTGCACCCGGCGACACTGGCGGTTTCAAAACAGCTGCTGCCGGTTTTCGACAAGCCGATGATCTATTATCCGCTCAGCACGCTCATGCTGGCCGGAATACGCGACATTCTTGTCATCTCAACTCCGCAGGATACCCCCCGGTTTGAACAGCTGCTTGGCGATGGCAGCCAGTGGGGACTTAATCTGCAGTACGCGGTTCAGCCGAGTCCGGATGGCCTTGCGCAGGCTTTTATCATTGGCGAGGAGTTCATCGGTCAGGACCGCTCTGCATTGGTATTGGGTGACAATATCTTCTACGGGCACGACTTTCAGTCGCTGCTCGCCAATGCGTGCCGACGGGAACAGGGCGCCAGTGTTTTTGCCTACCATGTACAGGACCCCGAACGGTACGGTGTGGCGGAGTTTGATGCAGCCGGAAAGGTTCTCACCCTGGAAGAAAAGCCGGAACAGCCGAAATCCAATTACGCGGTTACCGGTCTGTATTTTTATGACAGGCACGTTGTTGAGCTGGCCAAAAACCTGAAGCCGTCACCACGCGGTGAGCTGGAGATTACCGACCTGAATCGCCTCTATCTTGAGCAGGGGCAGCTCTCGGTGGAGATCATGGGGCGGGGCTATGCCTGGCTTGACACCGGTACCCATGAAAGTCTGCTGGATGCCAGCCAGTTTGTTGCCACTCTGGAAAACAGGCAAGGATTGAAAGTTGCCTGTCCGGAAGAAATAGCCTGGCGTCAGGGATGGATTGATGATGCGCAGCTCGAACAACTGGCAGCACCTTTGTCCAAGAATGGGTACGGGCGGTATCTTCTCTCCCTGTTGCGGCATAAGTTGTAAAAAATATAAGGAGCTGAAATCATGAAAGTAATTCTTCCGGTCGCAGGCAAGGGGACCAGACTCCGCCCCCACACCCATACCAAAGCAAAATCGCTGGTGCATGTGGCCGGTAAAACGGTGCTTGAGCATATTATTTCGCGTCTGGCGCCGCTCGCGGTTGACGAGTACGTTTTCATCGTGGATGAACATGGCGGGCAGATCGAATATTTCATGAAACAGAAGTTTCCGGATCTGAATTGTACGTACATTACTCAGAAAGAGCGCAAGGGGCCGGCCCATGCGGTCTGGCTGGCGAACAGCCGGATAGCTCCCGGAGATGATCTGCTGATCGTTTTTAACGACACTATCTTCGATGCGGACCTGACAAAAATGTCGCAGTTGGTTGCAGGGTGCGAGGGTCTGATCTATTCCAAAGAGGTAGATGACTACCAGCGCTTTGGTGTCAATGTCGTGCAGGACGGTTTCATCGTTGATATGATCGAAAAACCTGATACGCCGGTTTCGCGCCTTGCTCAGGTGGGGCTCTACTACTTGAAAGACGGTCAGCGCTTCATGGAGTACCTGACTGCGGCTATCGATGCCGGCGACATGGTCAAAGGGGAATACTACCTCCCCGCGGTATTCATGCGGATGATTAATGATGGGGCTCGCTTGAAGGCGCCTGAGATCGATGCCTGGCTTGACTGCGGTAAGCCGGAGACTATTCTTGAAACGAATGCCTACCTGCTGAAAGGGCGCCACCACATTCATGGCGAAGCGTTTAACTGCGTGTTCATCGAGCCGGTTCATATTGAACGGGGTGTGACCATAATAGACAGTGTTGTCGGGCCAAATGTATCCATAGCTGTCGGAAGCCACATTGAGCGCAGTATTATTTATAACAGTATTGTTAACGGTAATTCCGTGGTGCGCAATATGGTACTTACTGACTCAATTCTCGGGGATAATGTTCAGTTGATCAGTTCGGCCCGTAAAATGAACATTGGCGACCATTCTCTCATTGAAATGCAGGGATAAGTCAACTTAATCAATGGCTAATAGATGAACCATACATCGTTATCAGACCTTCTTGCAACAACCCCGGACCTGGAGCTTGCGATCCTTGTCGGCAGCCGTGCGACCGATACTGCCCGCCCGGATAGTGATTGGGATATTGCCATTCAGTGGGATCACGGTCTGGCATTTGTGGCGCAACTTGCCGCCACTGAATGCCTGCGAAAAAAAATTTCCGATGTGTTGGGCATATCGGTCTCTTTGGTAGATCTTATTGATCTGCCGACGGCCCGGTTGGCAATGCGGGCTGTCGTCGCCGAGGAAGGTGTTGTTATCCGGGGTGGCGACACTCTTGCGTGGCATCGTTTTCTGCAGCGAACCTGGCGGGAACTTGAGGAATATTATTGGGAGCAGACCTATGCGGCTTGACCTGTATCAGGCTGAAACAGCCCTCATTGCACAAGAACAAACGTCTCTGCTCGATGAGGCGCGAATGACCCTGTTAGCAGGTGGTACGCTGTCGCGCCTTGAGCAAAATGGTGTGCTGCATGCCATTCAGCTGTTGGTTGAGAACGCTGTTGGCAAGGCAAAACAGTTGCTTAAGTCCGCAGAAAAACAGGTGCCACTGTCAGCGTATGATAGTTTTATCGGTCTGGATGAGCTCGGTATTGTAACACGTAGCAGTCTGACGGATTGGAATGCCGCCATTGGGCTGCGCAACCGTATCGTGCATGACTACATGAACATTGATATGCTACGGGTGCTGGAGTTGGTAAAAAATGAGCAGTACCGGTTTATAACGGAATTCCTGCTGGCTCCGATCAGCTCTGCCGGTAGATGAGTGACATCACTTAATAGTATATGAGGTTCTTATGATTATTCCCGTAATTCTTTCCGGTGGCTCGGGAAGCCGCCTCTGGCCGGTTTCTCGCGAGATGTATCCCAAACAGCTCCTTCCGCTGGTTGGGACTGCGACGATGTTGCAGGAAACCATTTTGCGTTTGAAGGGATTTTGCGATAGTGCCAACCCGGTCGTCGTCTGCAATGAAGACCATCGCTTTATGGTTGCTGAGCAGTTACGCAGTATCGGTTGTGTTGCTTCGACCATCATGCTCGAACCGTGTGGCAGAAATACGGCGCCCGCGGTTGCGCTTGCCGCACTGGAAGCATTAACCGCATATGACGATCCGCTCCTTTTGATACTGCCGGCTGATCACGTAATCACGGATACAGCAGCATTCCAGCAGGCCTGTCTGGCCGCAACCGCCTATGCCCGGCAGGGAAAGCTGGTTACCTTTGGCATCACGCCTAATGCCGCTGAAACCGGTTATGGCTATATTCAGAAAGGTCAACAGATACCCCTTGCAGATGCCGTTGAGCCAGCCTTTACCGTGGAACGCTTTGTAGAAAAACCGGACCTCGAAACAGCCGTACAGTACCTGAAATCCGGCGCCTACCTTTGGAACAGCGGCATGTTTATGTTTTCGGCTCAGCGGTACCTGGATGAACTGGAAAAATGTGCTCCGGAAATAGTTTCCGCCTGCCGTACCGCTCACGCGAAGGCACACAAAGACAAAGATTTCCTGAGGCTCGATGCGGAGGCGTTCTCACTGTGCCCCAGCAATTCAATCGACTACGCGGTAATGGAGAAAACCGACGCAGCTGCGGTTATCCCGCTTGATGCCGGGTGGAGCGATGTTGGTTCCTGGTCGGCTCTCTGGGAAATTGCCGTTCGTGATGATGCCGGCAACAGCGTGAAGGGTGACGTGGTGCTGCACCAGGCTCAGAACTGTTTTGTCTCTGCAGAAAGTCGTCTGGTTGCCGTGGTGGGGATGAATAATTGCGTTATCGTGGAGACCCCCGATGCCATCCTGGTCGCGGACAAGGATCAGGTTCAGGATGTCAAACAGATTGTCAACCTGCTGAAACGTGACAATCGTTCGGAGGCCGTCGTCCACAGCACCGTGTATCGCCCGTGGGGGTCGTATCAATCCATTGATGCTGCCGAACGGTTTCAGGTCAAGCGGATTACGGTCAAGCCCGGGGCAAGTCTCTCCCTGCAAATGCACCATCACCGGGCAGAACATTGGATAGTAGTCAAAGGAACGGCAAAAGTAGTAATGGGTGATCAGGAAAATATCCTCTCCGAAAACCAGTCAACCTACATCCCGCTTGGGGTAACGCATCGTCTGGAGAACCCGGGAGTGATTCCGCTGGAACTGATCGAAGTCCAGTCCGGCAGCTACCTGGGTGAAGATGATATTGTACGCTTTGAGGATATATATGGCAGGTAGGTTTTTGGTCAATGGTTGCCAGACGTTTGATTGGTGATGCGGTAAAAAGTAGGTTACGTCAAGAGTATGGGTCTGACACGGTTTTGCTCAGCCATCAGAGGCTAAAGGAAAGAAGGAGATACATGTATGGGATTGACACATGTGACCACGACAGTTCAAAACCTGATGAAGTCGGGAACACCATACGAAGCCGAATTTCTGGTTGATACCGGTGCCATTGATTGTCTGGTTTCTGCCGATGAATTGAAAAAAGCAGGGGTACAGGTCGAGGGGAACGACACATACGAACTCGCAAATGGAGAACTTGTGGAGTATCCGTTTGGGTTTGGCCGCGTATCATTTATGGGCGATGAAACCGTAACGCGCATTATTTTTGGGCCACCGGAAAGCGAGCCGCTTATTGGAGTAGTCACCCTGGAGAGTATGGGTATTGGAGTAGACCCGGTATCAATGACACTCAAGCGCATGTCGGCAAAACCGCTCAAATAATCAATTTTTCCTTTCACAGTGTGGTTGCCAAGGGGATGACTGTTGAAGAGACGGCGGAGGTTTCCGGAGTCGATATTGAAGCGTAGCGGAATTGATTGGCGATGCGGTACAATGTGGGTTATGTCAAGAGTATAGGCCTGACACTGTTTCGTCCGACTTCTCAGAAAGGAGTTTAAATATGGCAACTACCGTTGAGAAAATCTGTAATGATGCTTTGTTTCTACCGGCAGAGGCACGTATTAGTCTCATTGAGCAGTTGCTCAACAGTCTTAACCTTCCAACTCAGGCAGATATTGACCATCTGTGGGCCGAAGAGGCTGAACGCCGCATCACCGAAATTGATAGTGGCGAAATCAAGCTTATGCCTGGTGAACAGGTTTTTGATACAATCCGTCGGAAGTATGGACGATGACATTCAGTTTCCACCCGCGTGCCGAACAGGAGCTTGACAAGGCGGTACGCTACTACGAAGAATGTTGTTCCGGGCTTGGTCTTGAGTTCGCAGAAGAGGTATACGCCGCTATTGCCCGTATATTGCCCGTATTATCGCGTATCCGAAAGCCTGGACGAAGCTGTCAAAGCACACGAGACGTTGCTTGGTGAATCGATTTCCTTTTGGCATCATATTTCAAGTCAAAGACTCGTTGCTTAGAATAATTGCCGTTGCCAATCTGAATCGAAAGCCTGGGTATTGGAAAAGGAGAGCAATACATTAGAATCTATGACTTCTCTGCTGACGGATGCAGAGATTGATAAAATACGGACAAATGATAAACGCCAGAGTCCGTTTGGAAGTGAAGAACGGTAACAACAGACAATACACGACTTGGTTTGGATCTGTAGTGCGGCGGGGCGGAGGGCTTGGGATAGTAATGCAAAGTAGCATCTCCCCCTCAGAGGTTCGGTTCATCTCATTGACTCGAGGTTTCCGGAGTCGATGTTGAAGCGTTGCGGAATTGATTGGCGATGCGGTAAAATGAGGGTCTTGTCAAGAGAGTCTACCTGATACAGATATTTTGTGTTTTTTATGGATGGATCACATATGACAGCAGTTATTTTAAAGCAGAAACAGTACGATGAATTGATCGCACCTGAAACCATTGATGCTGTTGTAAAAGTTATTATTGAAAACTTCCATCCTGAGCGGATAATACTCTTTGGGTCCTACGCTACAGGCACCCCTACACCAGATAGTGATCTGGATTTATTGGTGGTGATGGATACGGAGCAACCAAGAAATAAGCGTTCTTTGCCGATACGATTGATGTTCAACCCTGTACCGTGTGCAATGGATATTCTTGTCTACACACCTGCTGAAGTTGAAAAATGGAATGGTGCGACCAATCATATTGTGACTGAAGCGTTTCTGGACGGGAAGGTGATATATGACAAGAGACAATGACCTTGCATTAGAGTTTTTACGCAAGGCTGAGCATGATCTTGGTTCTGCCCGACTGTTGTTAACGGGGGAAAACCTTTTTGACTCTGTTTGTTTTCATTGCCAGCAATTGGCTGAAAAATCGATCAAAGCAGCGCTTACACGCAGATCAATCCGTTTTAAGAAAGTTCATGATCTTGATGTGTTACTGTCACTTCTTGATGATCCGGATTTCAACCCCATCAGGAGCTACGCCTTGATATTGAATTCATATGCGGTTGATGCTCGTATCCAGGTGACTATGTTGAGCCTGGTCAAGAGGAAGCAGAAGAAGCACTACGAATGGCTACTGAAATATATGGACTTGCAATAACGAAGTTCGATTCTGGTATATAAATAAGGAAACGTAAGTATATCGTGTGTCTGTGCCGGTACAAGTGTGTTGGCGATCCGGTAAAGTGTGGGTTATGTCAAGAGTGTAGGCCCTGGTTACTGCTTTCACGAATGTTCACGGATAACGGCAATAACCAGGAATCAATGGGTTTACCAATAAGCTTTCAGTTTTTGATTTCATCCGTGTACATCGGTGAAAATCCGTGGCTAAAAAATGATTGAAGGCTTATTTGGGCCACTGATTACACTGATGTTCACGGATAAGGGCAAAAACGAAAGTCAGTGGCTACTTGTAAGAAGGGTTAGCGCATGAAATTTCTTGATGTAAAAACAGACTTTGCCTTCAAAAAAGTATTCGGCAGTGAAGGCTCCAAAGACATCCTTCTGAGCTTTCTTAACTCTCTGGTGCTCTTTCCGGAAGGCGAAGTCATAGAAAACCTTATCATTGTAGATCCCTACCAGATACCGTTGATTAAAGGGATGAAGGATACCTACGTCGATGTCAAGGCGAAGCTTTCCAACGGCACCTCCGTTATCATAGAAATGCAGATATTAAATGTTCAGGGCATGGAACAGCGCATACTCTACAACGCCGCCAAAGCCTACTCCACCCAGCTGGTACAGGGAGAAAGTTACCATCTGCTTAACCCTGTCATAGCTCTTACCATTACCGACTTTATCATGTTTCCGGAAATGGCGGAGTTTAAAAGTACCTTTCGCCTTACCGAAAAAAACTATCTTGTTGAATACAACGGTGATATAGAGTTGATTTTTATAGAACTTCCCAAATTCACTAAAAGCGAGGAATACTTAGACGACATAACCGACAAGTGGATATACTTCATCAAAAATGCCGGTAGTCTTGCCTATATACCTGAGACCCTGTCGGTTCTACCCGAGCTGTCCCACGCCTTTACCATAGCCAACGAAGCAGGCCTTACGCTTGAAGAGCAAGAAGCGCAATGGAAGCGAAAAGATTTCATCATGCTTCAGAAAGGGTCAATTGAACTGGCAGAGAAGAAAGGCATAGAGAAAGGCATAGAGAAAGGCATAGAGAAAGGAAAGATCGAGGTTGCCAGGCGTTTGGTTGCCAAGGGGATGACTGTTGAAGAGGCGGCGGAGGTTGCCGGAGTTGATGTTGAAGCGTTGCGGAATTGATTGGCGACCCGGTAGAATGTGGGTCTTGTCAAGAGTGTAGGCCTGACACCGGTTTTTTCTCTTTAGAGTTTTTACGCAAGACTGGGGTTTCGGGATAGTCAGGAGGAAAAGAACAATGGCAATATCTATTACAATCCCGGATGAAGTGCTTGAGTCAGCCAAAATACCTCGCAGTGAATTGAAACAGGAATTGCTGAAAGAGATGGCTTTTGCTCTGTACTCCAGAGGCATTACTTCGATGGGAACTGCGCGGAAACTTACGAAAATTGACAAATGGAAATTTCTTGAAGGACTGGCGGAACGGGGTATTGAGCGGCACTATAACGAAACCGAATTGAAAGAAGATATTACTTATGCAAACGGTCATAAGTAATTCTACCCCTATAATTCATCTGGCCAAGATAGGACAACTTGACCTGTTGCAGCGATTTTTCGGGACAATTATTGTGCCACAAATGGTCTGGAAAGAATGTACATCACATGGCGAAAGGCGTCCTGAGATAGAGAATATTCTTGCAGCTGACTGGATCAAGGTGGTCAAGATCAATGATCGCATTGTTACACTGCTTCGTCACGATCTTGATCATGGAGAAGCTGAAGCAATTGCTTTGGCTATGGAGCGTAAGGCATCACTGCTCTTGCTGGATGATTCCGACGCTCGTGAAAAAGCCAGACTGTACCATCTGCCTATTACCGGAACAGTCGGGCTTCTTCTGCGGGCATATCGTGAGGGTTTGGTGGCTTCACTTGGTGAGACACTTGATCAACTGGAATCAAGTGGTTTCAGGCTTCATACAAAACTCAAGGAAAAACTTCTGAAAGAGGCTGGGGAGATTTGATTAACTCGATTGGCGAATATATAACTACTAATCACAGGTGCCTGTCCCTCTCATAGACTCTGATTGCCAAGGGGATGACTGTTGAAGAGGCGGCGGAGGCTGCCGGAGTTGATGTTGAAGCGTTGCGGAATTGATTGGCGACCCGGTAAAATGTGGGTCTTGTCAAGAGTGTAGACCTGACACCGGTTTTTTCATTAGAAAAAGATTGAAGGCTTATTTGGGCCACTGATTACACTGATGTTCACGGATAAGGGCAATAACGAAATTCAGTGGCTAGTTGTAAGAAGGGTTAGCGCATGAAATTTCTTGATGTAAAAACAGATTTTGCATTCAAAAAAGTATTCGGTAGCGAAGGCTCCAAAGACATCCTTAGGAGCTTTCTCAACTCTCTGGTGCTTTTTTCGGAAGGTGAGGTCATAGAAGATCTTATCATTGTAGATCCCTACCAGATACCGCTGATTAAAGGGATGAAAGACACCTACGTTGATGTCAAGGCGAAGCTTTCCAGCGGAACAACCGTAATCATTGAAATGCAGATATTAAATGTTCAGGGTATGGAGCAGCGCATACTCTACAACGCCGCCAAAGCCTACTCCACCCAGTTGGTTCAGGGGGAACGTTATCATCTGCTTAACCCTGTCATAGCTCTTACCATTACCGACTTTGTTATGTTTCCGGAAATGACAGAGTTTAAAAGTACCTTTCGTCTTACCGAGAAAAACTATCTTGTTGAATACAACGGTGATATAGAGCTGATATTTATAGAACTTCCCAAATTCAACAAAAGCGAAGATTGCTTAAACGACATTACCGACAAGTGGATATACTTCATCAAAAATGCTGGCAGTCTTGCCTATATACCCGAAACCCTCTCGGTTTTACCTGAGCTGTCCCACGCCTTTACCATAGCCAATGAAGCAGGCCTTACGCTTGAAGAGCAAGAAGCGCAATGGAAGCGAAAAGATTTCATCATGCTTCAGAAAGGGTCAATTGAACTGGCAGAGAAGAAAGGCATAGAGAAAGGCATAGAGAAAGGCATAGAGAAAGGAAAGATCGAGGTTGCCAGGCGTTTGGTTGCCAAGGGGATGACTGTTGAAGAGGCGGCGGAGGTTGCCGGAGTTGATGTTGAAGCGTTGCGGAATTGATTGGCGACCCGGTAGAATGTGGGTCTTGTCAAGAGTGTAGGCCTGACACCGGTTTTTTCTCTTTAGAGTTTTTACGCAAGACTGGGGTTTCGGGATAGTCAGGAGGAAAAGAACAATGGCAATATCTATTACAATCCCGGATGAAGTGCTTGAGTCAGCCAAAATACCTCGCAGTGAATTGAAACAGGAATTGCTGAAAGAGATGGCTTTTGCTCTGTACTCCAGAGGCATTACTTCGATGGGAACTGCGCGGAAACTTACGAAAATTGACAAATGGAAATTTCTTGAAGGACTGGCGGAACGGGGTATTGAGCGGCACTATAACGAAACCGAATTGAAAGAAGATATTACTTATGCAAACGGTCATAAGTAATTCTACCCCTATAATTCATCTGGCCAAGATAGGACAACTTGACCTGTTGCAGCGATTTTTCGGGACAATTATTGTGCCACAAATGGTCTGGAAAGAATGTACATCACATGGCGAAAGGCGTCCTGAGATAGAGAATATTCTTGCAGCTGACTGGATCAAGGTGGTCAAGATCAATGATCGCATTGTTACACTGCTTCGTCACGATCTTGATCATGGAGAAGCTGAAGCAATTGCTTTGGCTATGGAGCGTAAGGCATCACTGCTCTTGCTGGATGATTCCGACGCTCGTGAAAAAGCCAGACTGTACCATCTGCCTATTACCGGAACAGTCGGGCTTCTTCTGCGGGCATATCGTGAGGGTTTGGTGGCTTCACTTGGTGAGACACTTGATCAACTGGAATCAAGTGGTTTCAGGCTTCATACAAAACTCAAGGAAAAACTTCTGAAAGAGGCTGGGGAGATTTGATTAACTCGATTGGCGAATATATAACTACTAATCACAGGTGCCTGTCCCTCTCATAGACTCTGATTGCCAAGGGGATGACTGTTGAAGAGGCGGCGGAGGCTGCCGGAGTTGATGTTGAAGCGTTGCGGAATTGATTGGCGACCCGGTAAAATGTGGGTCTTGTCAAGAGTGTAGACCTGACACCGGTTTTTTCATTAGAAAAAGATTGAAGGCTTATTTGGGCCACTGATTACACTGATGTTCACGGATAAGGGCAATAACGAAATTCAGTGGCTAGTTGTAAGAAGGGTTAGCGCATGAAATTTCTTGATGTAAAAACAGATTTTGCATTCAAAAAAGTATTCGGTAGCGAAGGCTCCAAAGACATCCTTAGGAGCTTTCTCAACTCTCTGGTGCTTTTTTCGGAAGGTGAGGTCATAGAAGATCTTATCATTGTAGATCCCTACCAGATACCGCTGATTAAAGGGATGAAAGACACCTACGTTGATGTCAAGGCGAAGCTTTCCAGCGGAACAACCGTAATCATTGAAATGCAGATATTAAATGTTCAGGGTATGGAGCAGCGCATACTCTACAACGCCGCCAAAGCCTACTCCACCCAGTTGGTTCAGGGGGAACGTTATCATCTGCTTAACCCTGTCATAGCTCTTACCATTACCGACTTTGTTATGTTTCCGGAAATGACAGAGTTTAAAAGTACCTTTCGTCTTACCGAGAAAAACTATCTTGTTGAATACAACGGTGATATAGAGCTGATATTTATAGAACTTCCCAAATTCAACAAAAGCGAAGATTGCTTAAACGACATTACCGACAAGTGGATATACTTCATCAAAAATGCTGGCAGTCTTGCCTATATACCCGAAACCCTCTCGGTTTTACCTGAGCTGTCCCACGCCTTTACCATAGCCAATGAAGCAGGCCTTACGCTTGAAGAGCAAGAAGCGCAATGGAAGCGAAAAGATTTCATCATGCTTCAGAAAGGGTCAATTGAACTGGCAGAGAAGAAAGGCATAGAGAAAGGAAAGACAGAGGTTGCCTGGCGCTTGATTGCTAAGGGAATGGCTATTGAAGAAGCGGCGGAGGTTGCTGGAGTAGATGTTGAAGCGTTGAGGAATGGGTTGGTAATCCCGTAAAATGTGGGTTTTGTCAAGAGTGTAGGCCTGACACTGTTTACTGTTTCGCAAAATGTGGGTTTTGTCAAGAGTGTAGGCTTGACACTGTTTACTGTTTCTGTTTACTGTTTTCTTGATTTCATCCGTGATCATCTGTGTACATCGGTGGCTAAAGAAAGATTGGACCTGACACAGTTTTGTTTCGACTGTGATTTATACGGATACAATTGAAATTAAGTATGGTGTCCCAGGACTCCACGAATAGATAGAATGGTTACGGCGTTGTTGTACTTTATTTATATGCAAGGTCTTATCAGCGAAAAGGAATAAACTTGATGTCAGATAAAATATTAGTAACGGGAGGTTGCGGTTATATTGGTAGCCATGTAGTCCGGCAGCTTTTTGAAGCAGGTCATGATGTGGTGGTGTACGACAACTTATCAACGGGCTTTCGCGATGCTTTGATCCATGGAGAAGATCTTGTTGTGGCAGATCTTGCTGACCGTGAAGCACTGGTGAACGCCTTTCAACAATATAGATTCCGTACGGTGTTGCACTTTGCCGCTGCTATCGTGGCGCCTGAATCGGTCAGTCAGCCACTGAAGTACTATGGCAACAATACTCGTAACACATTGGGGTTACTGGAAACATGTGTCAATTTTGGGGTTGAGCGGTTTATCTTCTCCAGTACGGCAGCCGTGTACGGGTTTCCCGAAGGTGGGACAGCTTCTGAAGAATCCGCTCTGGCGCCGATTAATCCTTATGGCACATCTAAGTTGATGAGTGAGTGGATGCTGCGAGATGCGGCGGCGGCTCACGGTTTGAAATATGTAGCACTGCGCTATTTTAATGTGGCAGGTGCTGATCCATTGGCCCGCATGGGGCAACGGACTCCTGAAGCAACCCACCTGATAAAAGTTGCTTGCCAGACAGCCTTGGGGCAGCGAACTCAGGCAGCAATCTACGGGACGGATTATCCGACCCCTGACGGTACCGGGATCCGTGACTATATTCACATTGAAGATCTGGCTGCGGCCCATCTGGCAGCGTTAAAATATCTGCGGGACGGGGGGGCTTCAACCGCTATGAACGTAGGGTATGGCTGTGGCAGTAGTGTGCGCGAGGTGTTGGCCGTCGTAAAAGATGTCAGCGGAGTTGACTTTAACGTCATTGAGTCCGGGCGTCGCCCTGGCGATCCTGCTTGCCTGATTGCCCATGCCGACAGGATCGGCCAACTGACAGATTGGCAACCACGCTACAACAGTCTCCGCACTATTGTGGAAGATGCCTGGCGCTGGGAGTCAAAGCTGGTGAATTACGCATCGCCATGACTAACGGGCAATTGAAGTATAGTGTGGCAACCGGAGCGTGTATTTTTGTTTAAAAAGTTATTATCTAAAAATGTGGTTGAGATTTTATGGTTGTGTTCAGGCCAAGTAATTTCAATGCTACTTGGCATCGTTTCAATAAAATTACTTACGTCCATGGGACCCAATGAGTTTGGAAAATATTCATTGGTACTTTCTGTAGCTGCATTGGTTTCAGCGGTGTTTTATGGTCCAGCTGAGCAGGGTTTTGTTCGCTTCTACTATGACTATTCAAATAGAGGCGTTGCTTCAACGTTTTTGAAGGTGTTGTATCTGTTTTTGATCTTGGCAGGATGTGGCTGTTTAGTACTGACGGTACTTGCATTTATCGCCAATAACATTTTTGGTAAATGGGAGCAGACTTCAGTAGTAATTATTTCCGGATTATATATAACGCTCTCCGTTTCGGTAAATATATTTAATTCTTTCTTAAACTTGTTGCGCAAGAGAAAAGCAAACACAATATTACAGGTAGTTGAGAGATGTCTTTGTATTGGCTTGATTTATATTCTTTTCAATAATAAATCGCTCTCTTTTTTAACAGCATTAGCAGCGTTATCGGTTGCTATTATAATTGTCTTAATATTGAAGATAAGTATGTTGAATACGTTTGTACCGGCTGACGATGAGACAGATAGTAAAATTTTAGCAAATAGTAGAAATGAGATAGTAAGAGTTGTGAAAAAGTTCAGTATTCCTTTTGGGATTTGGGGTGTTACCGGCTGGATGCAGTCAAGTAGTGAGCGTTGGGTCATTGCACACTATCTGACAACTGCAGATGTCGGAATTTATGCTCTAATGATTACTATAGCGAACTACATTATAGCAATGCCATGTGGAATAATAGGCCAATTCGTTTTACCACTTATTTATAAACGAGTTTCAAGTACGGACGAGAAACTTAGAAAAGAAGCTTTCAAGATAATGAATTACCTGATTATCTCAACGGCAACACTGGTTATATGCGCATCAATTATCACAGCATTATTTGGACGGCAGACAATATTATTATTGGGTGGCAGCAAATATACTGACTTTTGGTATCTTCTGCCGGTTCTGTGCATTGGAACAGGGTTATTTCATGTCGGCCAATCGTTCACAACTTTTGGCATGTTGCTCAATGTTCCTGATAAATATATATTGCCGAAGGTAGCATCTGGTATTATTGCTGTATTAAGCAATATTGTACTTATAAGTTTTTTCGGTATGCTAGGTATATCCTTATCAATTTGCTTTACCAGTCTTGCTTACTTGTTATTAGTAATATTTATAAATTCTAGGATTAAGTCAGAATTTGTTAATTGCATTGTATAGGTTTAAACTCTGGATAACAGGTGAAATGTTTTATGATTATTGTCGCGCTAAAAGGTGGTATGGGAAATCAGATGTTTCAATATGCTATGGGTCGAGCGATAGCATTAAAAAATGGAGTGCCGTTAAAACTTGATACGTCATGGTTTACCACAAATAAAATCGACACTCCTCGTGCATATGCGCTAGATCACTTTAACATTGTAGAAGAATTTGCTTCTGAAGCAGATATACGCTCCCTTTCGACCAATACACGTCTAGGTCGTTATATAGCAAAAATTAAAGGCAAATTGCTACCTCTCAAGAAACGAACGTACATAGTAGAAAGAAAAATGGGTTATGACGAAGAGGTAGCCAGGCTAAAAGACAATGTGTACTTGGATGGATTTTGGGGCACCGAAAAATACTTTTATGACATCAAAGATACGATTATTCAGGACTTTTCTTTGCGTTATCCTTCCAGCTCTGAAAATATAAAAATGGCGGAGAGTATCAGAGTTGTTAATGCTGTGGCTATTCATGTAAGACGTGGCGATTATATCTCAAACGCGACTACGAATGCCTATCATGGAGTCTGCTCCCTTGAATATTATTATAATGCTGTTCAAAGAATCACTGAAACGGTGAAAGATCCACATTTTTTTGTTTTTTCTGATGATCATGAATGGGTGAGAAACAATTTTAAAATAGACTTTCCGATGACATTTTTCGAACATAATTCAGTTGACCAAGGCCATGAGGACGTAAATCTCATGAGCATGTGTAAGCATAATATTGTGGCTAATAGTAGTTTTAGTTGGTGGGGGGCATGGCTTAACAAAAATCCTGATAAAATGGTGTATGCTCCTGAAAAATGGTTTAATAATAGCCTGGATACCCAAGACTTGTTACCGGCCTCATGGATTAAGATACAGTGAATATTTACAAGGTTATTCAGAAAGGTGCCCAGTCAAAATGGCCAATAATATTTATGTAACACAGCCGTTTCTCCCGCCTCTTGAAGAATTCATACCTTATCTTGAAAAGATCTGGGAGAATAAATGGTTGACAAACAACGGCCCATTTCATCAACAGCTTGAGCAGGCATTGTGCGACTATCTGGGAGTGGAGCATCTTGCGCTTTTTACCAATGGTACCATTGCTCTTGTCACGGCACTACAGGCACTTCGAATCACCGGTGAGGTTATTACCACACCATTTTCCTTTGTTGCAACAGCACATTCATTGCTATGGAACGGATTGACACCAGTTTTTGCGGACATTGACCCAGCTACATGCAATCTGGATCCAGAAAAAATTGAACAAGCAATAACACCCCACACTACTGCCATCATGCCGGTACATTGTTATGGCACTCCGTGCAACGTTGAGCGGATTCAGCAGATTGCAGACACCTATGGGTTAAAAGTTATCTATGACGCTGCGCATACATTTGGAGTAAAATATAAGGGAGAGAGCATATTAAGACATGGTGATCTGTCTGTACTAAGTTTCCACGCCACAAAAGTCTACAACACTTTTGAGGGTGGCGCGATAGTTTGTCCGGATGCTAAAACCAAGCAGAGAATAGATTATCTCAAAAATTTTGGTTTTGCTGATGAAGTAACAGTGATGGCACCTGGAATCAATGGTAAAATGAGTGAGATCAATGCTGCATTTGGTTTGTTGCAACTTAAGCATGTCGATGTGGCAATAGACCGCCGTAGGGATATAGATGCAAGGTACCGGCATGGATTGTTAAATGTAAATGGTATTAGTTGCTTTCCAGTGTCTTGTGAAACAGAAAGAACTTTTTCATATTTTCCTGTTTTGGTCAAAAGTGGCTATCCTTTAAGTCGCGATGGGCTTTATCATAAATTGAAAGAACACAGCATACACGCCCGCCGCTATTTCTATCCACTTATATCAGAGATGCCTATGTACAGAGGGCTACCTTCTGCTAACCTGACAAATTTATTGGTTGCTGAATCGATATCACAGCAGGTGTTATGTTTGCCGATTTACCCAGATTTAGAGATGAGTGCCGTTGAGAATATTATTAAAATAATCAAGGAGTGATTAAGCATGAAACGGCTTCTTTTTCTTGGTGCAGCTCAAACTCAGATCCCACCACTACATTATGCACGAAACCAAGGTCACTACGTAGTTACTTGTGACTATCTGCCAAATAATCCTGGACATAAATTTGCTAACGAATCTCATAACGTCAGCACCACAGATAAAAATGCCGTACTTGCACTCGCACAAAAGTTAAAAATCGATGGTATTGTTGCATATGCTTCTGACCCTGCAGCACCAACTGCAGCGTATGTTGCCGAACGAATGGGGTTGCCGGGTAATCCGTACGACTCAGTTCTGACCCTTGCTCGTAAGGATTTGTTCCGGGCATTCCTGAAACGGCATAATTTTAATGTGCCTCGTTCAGAAGCTTTTTATGATCGTGAACAGGCTCGTACGTGGTTGGCAGAAATTGGGCTTCCTGCTTATATTAAGCCTGTTGATTCATCGGGAAGTAAGGGGGTAACCTGTTTGGCGGAATCAGATAAATTTGATGAAGCCTTTGATCATGCTCTTTCGTTCTCACGTGAAAAAAAGGTTGTGGTTGAAGAGGAAATAGTCCGTAGTCGTTATCAAGTGGCTGGAGATGGATTTATTGTTAATGGACAATTGACATTCCGGTGTTGGGCAGATGAACATTTTGACAAATTATGCAATGGACTGGTGCCTATCGGACAAACGTTTCCAACGTCACATGCAGAAGAATGGCAAAGTATTGCTCATTCAGAGACACAGAGGCTTCTTACTTTGCTTGATATGAAAACCGGGGCATTAAACTTTGACTTCATTTTTACAGAGGATGGCAAGTTCTACTTTCTTGAGCTTGGCCCGCGTAATGGAGGTTGTCTCATTCCCGAAGTTATTCGCTATGCAACAAATGTCGATCTGATCAAGTACACCGTTGATGCTGCACTGGGCTTATCGTGTGAAGATTTAGCTATGAAGCCTGCGGATGGTTATTGGTCGAGTTACATGGTTCACTCTTTGGAGGCCGGCACATTTAAAGAACTTTGGATTTCAGATCGTATTAAACCAAAAATAGTTGAGCAGGAAATTTGTGTGTTACCAGGTGAACATGTAGAAAAATATCTTGGATCAAACCATACACTAGGCACTATGATTTTAAAATTTAGTTCGATGACAGAGATGCTTGATATGGTTGATAATATGGAGCATGATATTCGTGTGATTGTCGATTAGTAAAATGAAAGAACTACTAACTATAGAAATAGGTGGTTATTTTGGATTAGATTTGCTGAATTATGGCGATCTTTTCCCACTGTATTTAAAATATCAGTCTGCAAGATCTGCTTTACGTGCAGTACTTGAGCATGTAAAAGCAACTAAAATGCTATTGCCGGCCTACATCTGTAATTCTGTAATTCAGGCTGTTATTGATGCAGGAGTAACCCCGAAATTTTATTATTTGGACGAGGATTTATTTCCTAAAAACTTGCCAGATGATAACTCAGACAACTTTTTACTATATATAAATTATTTCGGGCTTAATGATCATAACGTGAAAAAACTACAACACGTGTGGCCAAATGATAAGTTGATTATTGATAATTCCCAGGCGCTCTTCGCACAACCGACGGGAGCTATTGCGACCATATATTCACCCCGTAAGTTTGTAGGTGTGCCAGATGGCGGGATGCTGTATGCTCCAACTCTTTCAATGATTGAACCTGATGAAGAAGATACGGAATCTATCGTTAGAATGAGACACTTGCTTATTCGTGCTGCTTACTCCGCACGATCAGGTTATTCTGATTACCTGGCCGCAGAGCAGACGTTAGAGAAAACAAAACCTTTAGCAATGTCTAAAATCACTCGACGATTACTTTCAAGTGTTAATTTACAGGGTATAAAAACAAAACGAAGAGAAAATTTCCAGGTTATTTCAGATATGTTGAATCATTATAATTCGATCAGCCTACGTTTGGAGCCAGATACGGTACCGCTTTGTTATCCTCTTATACTTACAGGATATGACGTAGAGCAAATGAAAAATAAAATGATACAAAATAATATTTTTGTACCTACGTATTGGCAGGAAGTGTTGTCACGGGTTGATGAGGGAAGTTTTGAGTATAGTATCGTTAACAATTGTCTTTCGTTGCCGTGTGATCAGCGTTATGGCGAAGTTGTAATGAACGAAATTATTGTAAGTATAGAGAAGATGCTTGATGGAGACAAATTAAAATGACAATTTATTTGAGGGAAATTCAACGCTCGGATCTAACAGACATAAATCGATGGAGAAATGATAAAAGTCTTGTCGATTTTTTAGGAGCACCTTTTAGATTTATCGATAAAGAAATTGATGAAAAATGGTTTGATAATTACCTTTCTTCTCGTACCAACAATATTCGCCTTGCAATTTGTGAAACTTCTTCCAATAAGTTGTTGGGTGCAATATATCTTCTTCAGATTGATTGGTTAAACCGTTCTTGTGAGTATGCCATTCAGATTGGTGAAACATCTTCACATGGTCGAGGCATTGGTTTTCAGGCGACTATGAAAATATTGGAGCATGCATTTTATGATTTAAACATTAATAGAGTCTTTTTGACGGTCTTAGAAAGTAATGAACGAGCAATTAGACTTTATAGAAAAATAGGTTTTATTGAAGAAGGTAAATGCCGTAAAGCTGTATTTAAAAATGGCCGATATACCGATTTAGTTCAAATGTCAATATTATTAGATGAATTCAATGCTGCTTATGCCGTCATTGATGCAAAAAGTCCTTAAACTAAAGTATAATATCCTCGTCAACAATATCCGCCAGATTGATATCTGCATTGTCATGGTGCCGTTGTACCTTAAATACATGATAATTGATTATAAAATAGTTTTGAAAAGGCTAATGTAGAATGAAGTTAAGCGTTTTGATGATAACGTATAACCATGAGAATTTTATCGCACAAGCGTTAGACAGCATATTAATGCAGATAGTTGACTTTGATTATGAAATAGTAATTGGCGAAGACTGTTCAGTCGATCAAACACGTGACATTGTCATCAAGTATCAGAAACGTCATCCAGATAAAATCAGACTTCTGTTACACGAGACAAATATTGGTGCTGCGAAAAATTTTACACAGGCTTTCTGGACGTGTTCAGGAGAATATATAGCTATACTGGAAGGCGATGATTATTGGACATCACCACATAAATTACAGAAACAGATAGATTTTCTTGATGCAAACCCAAATTTTGTTATTTGCTACCACAATGCAAACTATCTTTGGGAAGATGGGTCAAAACCAAATTCTAAGCTATGCCCGCCGATGCAAAAAAAAGTATCAACGGTTGTTGACCTCATATACTGTAACTTTATACCGACGTTAACCGTTATGTTTCGAAATAGACTTTTTCCGGAATTTCCTTCTTGGTATCATCAAATGGCATACGGTGATTGGACGTTGCATTTGTTGAATGCACAGTATGGAAAGATCGGTTATATAAATGAATCAATGGCAGTTTATCGTGCGCATTCTGGCGGGTCTGCATCTGTTGCACATACTGACTATTCAAAATGGAAAAAGAATATTGAGGGTGTCATCAAAATATACGAAGTCATAGATGGTTATTTTGATTTTAAATATCATGAACTAATAGCAAGTCGGATGTTATTTCATCGTAAGGTACTCAAGAACGGTATAAATTATAACGTATTTGTTCAGTTGGTGAAAAGATTGATACTCAAGTATCCTTTTTTGACCGGGGTTACTTACCAGTGTGCCGGATTATTGCGTAATATTACCGATAAAGTTCACAAAGTTCTTACAGCCTCAAAATATCCTTTATGAAGATACTACACACCGTCGAATCATATACTCCATCCATTAATGGCATGCAGCAGGTCGTAAAACAGCTATCCGAGAGGCTAGTATTGCTTGGCCATGATGTAACTGTTGCTACACGAGCGCCAACCTCGATAGAAATCAACTGGCAGTTTACAACATCGGACGCTCGGACCAATTGACGCGCTTTATCTGTGTTACGTGGTGCTAAACAAAATAGAGATATTGGCTATCGGATTTTCCCAATGGAGGGCAGAATATGGATTTAAAAGACAAACAAATATTGGTTACTGGTGCTGATGGCTTTATCGGTTCCCATCTGACAGAAATGCTTGTGAAAAAGGGGGCAAAAGTTAAAGCCTTGTCTCAGTATAATTCATTTAATTTCTGGGGCTGGCTTGAAGATGTAGATTGCCTCGCCGATATTGATGTGTATACAGGTGATGTTAGAGACCCGCATTACTGTAAGTATATTACTAAAGATGTCGATGTGATCTTTCATCTGGCCGCATTGATAGCGATCCCATATTCGTATACAGCTCCAGACAGTTATGTTGATACCAACGTCAAAGGGACTCTCAATATCTGCCAGGCTGCGATCGATAACGGCTGTAGTAAAGTGATTCATACCTCGACTAGCGAGGTTTATGGGACTGCCCAATATGTACCTATTGATGAAAAACATCCCTTACAGCCGCAGTCGCCCTATAGCGCCAGCAAGATCGGCGCTGACGCAATAGCGATGAGCTTTCATAATGCATTTAACCTCCCCTTGACTATCGCGAGACCATTCAATACCTATGGACCACGCCAGTCGGCAAGAGCAGTTATTCCTTCAATCATCATTCAGATTGCGAATGGCATAAAGCAACTCAGGTTAGGTGATTTGTTCCCAACCCGTGATTTAAATTATGTAGAGGATACCTGTAGGGGATTCATAGCACTAGCGCAATCAGATGACGCAATAGGTGAAGTCGTCAATATCGGTTCAAACTATGAAATATCTATTAAGGACGTTGTGGACATTGTCAAATCAATAATGCATAGCGACGCAGATATCTTAACAGATGAAAAGCGCATTCGGCCTGATAAATCGGAGGTTTATCGACTATGGTGCGATAACGCCAAATTTATAAAACTTACCGGGCTTGAACCGGAATATTCAATACATAGAGGTCTTGCTAAAACTATTGAGTGGTTTAATAAACCAGAAAACCTAATGAAATATAAAGCGGGGGTATATAATGTCTAAACATGCTGTAATTCTGGCTGGCGGCAAAGGAACTAGGCTCAGACCATACACTGTTGTGCTGCCCAAACCGCTCATGCCGATTGGTGATTATCCAATCCTTGAAGTCATAGTCAAGCAGCTTGCTTTTTTTGGTTTCGATCATATAACCATCGCCGTTAATCATCAGGCCGAAATCATCAAGGCATTTTTTGGCACCGGTGAAAAATGGGGCATAAAAATTGATTATTCGCTCGAAGATAAGCCATTAGGTACTATGGGGCCTCTTAAACTTATAAAGGAATTGCAGGAAAATTTTTTAGTTATGAATGGTGACATTCTTACCGATCTCAATATGGGCGAATTTTATGATAAACATGTTCTAAACGGCAATCTGTTTACCATATCGTCTCATGCGAGGGAATTAAGCTCAGAGTATGGCGTACTGGAATTGAATGAAGACAACAATCTAATCGGATTCAAGGAAAAACCAGTCATAACCTACACGGTCAGTATGGGTATCTATATGGTTAATCGGAGTATCGTAGGACAAATCCCCGCAGGGGAGGCGTACGGGTTCGACCATCTTATGATTGATCTGCTGAACTCTGGTAAACAGGTTTCAGTGAATAATTTCGATGGATACTGGCTTGATATCGGACGGCCCGATGACTATATGCAGGCAATTGAAGAATTCAGCAAAATGAAAGACGTGCTATTAAGATGAATACCATCCTAATTACGGGCTCACAGGGCTTCCTCGGCTCTGCATTGAAAAGGAGATTAATCAGTGCTGGATATCAAGTAGTTGGATTGGACTCTTGCCAAGGCGATATAGCCGATAAAGACATCTTTAACAGTATTAATGGAAAAAATATTTCGCATGTATATCATCTGGCTGCAAAAACCTTCGTTCCTGACAGTTGGGTTAACCCATCCAGCTTTTATAAAACTAATGTTATGGGAACAGAAAACGTATTAGAGTTTTGCCGTATTAATGGACTTGCCCTTACTTATGTCAGTGCATACTTGTATGGATTTCCAAAACAGCTTCCGATTGCGGAAGATCATCCCATTGATCCTAATAATCCTTATGCACATTCAAAATTCCTGGCGGAGCAGCTTTGTGAATTTTATGCAAAACAGTATCAGGTAAAAACAACCATCATCAGGCCGTTTAATATTTACGGTGCCGATCAGGACAGCAAATTTCTTATACCGCATATTATTAATCAGCTTCTTTCTAAAGAAACCGTAAAGGTAAAAGATCTGCTGCCAAAAAGAGATTATGTCTATATAGATGACGTTGTGGAAGCCCTAATGCTCACCATGCGCCCTGTTTTAGATTTTTCAATTTACAATATCGGGGCTGGATATTCATTGAGCGTGAAAGAGGTTATCGATACAATTCAGGATGTACTTCATACCAATAAGCTAGTTGAGACGGAAGAAGCTGCCAGGATAAATGAGCTGTCTGATGTGGTAGCTGATATTTCTAAGGCACAGAACGTGCTGAAATGGCAACCAAAACACTCGTTTCGCCAAGGAGTAGCCAAGATCGTTCAGCAGAATACAGAACACCCCTACTCCAATGTGCTTTGATGCGCTTGGTGAAAATGTGACAGGTACACCTGTAGGAGGCCTGATTTGAAAATTTTGCATACTGTTGAATTCTACTATCCCTCGGTCGGGGGGATGCAGGAGGTTGTCAAACAGCTGTCGGAGAGGCTTGTCAGACTAGGTCATGAGGTGACCGTAGTTACAACGCGCCTGCCGCATAGGAAAAACTATCTTGTTAATGGAGTCAAAATCGTAGAGTTCAATATTAGCGGGAATTTTGCAAGCGGTATGCGTGGAGAGGTGGCTCTCTATCAACGTTTTATCCTTGATTCCTCGTTCGATGTGATAACGAACTTTGCAGCCCAGCAGTGGACGACCGATGCAATGATCACTCTACTTGACCAGATTCCCGCAGTAAAGATTTTTGTCCCCACCGGATTTTCCGGGCTTTTCTTTCCAAAGTACCAGAAATATTTCGAGTTGATGAAGCAATGGCTGAAACAGTATGACATGAATGTGTTCAGCTCAAATGACTACAGGGATGTGAATTTTGCTCGTGAAAATGATGTTGCTCAAATTATGGTCATACCCAATGGAGCAGGTGAAGATGATTATTTAACAACCGATGTTATGGACATCAGAAAAAAATTGGGTATTTCAGAAACAGATTTCTTCATCTTACAGGTAGGCTCACATACAGGTGTAAAGGGACACGCAGAGGCTATCAGAATATTTAATAAAGCTAAAATAACGAACGCGACCTTTCTGATAACTGGCAGTGTTTATAGCCGCAGATGCGCAATTGCTTGTAAGCTTAAAGAAGTTTTATTCAACTCCTGGGTACATCGCAAAAAAGACCGGAAGAAGTTGATTGTTACGTATCTGTCTGACGAAGAAATAAGGGCTGCATACCGGACCGCAAATCTATTTCTGTTCCCCTCGAATATTGAATGCTCTCCGCTTGTCTTGTTTGAATGCATGGCAACCCGCACCCCATTTTTGACAACTGACGTTGGTAATGCAGTGGAAATCATTGAGTGGTCCGGCGGCGGTTTGCTGCTTCCCACACTGAGGGACCAGAATGGGCGATCACGGGCAGAGGTGACAGGTTCTTCCTCTATGCTCGAAGAGCTCTGGGCAAACCCTGATCGATGTGAAGTTCTGGCTAATATGGGACACCGGGCGTGGCAAGAGCGTTTCACTTGGGGGAAAATTACCCATCAATACGAGGTTTTATATTTGATGCTCTTGCAAAAGCTAACAAGCTGATAATCTGCTGATATTAAAGTATATTCCGCTTGCATTTTATGGATTTTATAATAGGTGTTCCTTGCAACATATTGACATTGCAAGGAACACCTATGATCTACCCTATATTTCGCACTTTTTGAATCTCCTTGTAGGGTATTTTTGTTGACGGTCTGTTCTGAATGTAACCTGACTTTCACTCCATTTTATTCAAAGTAACATGTATGTCAATATTTATTTGACATACAGACTCCAGAATGCTATATGGCTGTCTGGAGGTAGTTATGGAACTAATTGATTGGGCCAAGCTTCAAGA
>Ga0118677_10003043_pt1 | contig 32593 bp, 28 predicted proteins | sample AliMusrvi5mmetaG_FD_86154 | JGI IMG/M metagenome (GOLD analysis project Ga0118677, IMG submission 86154) | reverse complement strand
AGGCATAAAAATTCTAAAATATATCTCTCTTAGTCCTCTACCTAGTCCTTTATTGAGTAATTTTATTTAGAATGATTATAAATTACTGAAATAAAAAAAGACAATGCAATAGCACAAACGAGTCATTTTTTGATACTCATTTCAATCAAGATATGCGCTTTGTTTTTTAAAACCCTTTGATAGTAAAGTGTGGCTAAATACACAACACTCAGGTTGTCATTTTTGCATGTCTTGATAATGGCTACTTTGCCACCTCATAGATGCCAGGGATATTAAGGAATAATTAGACTTTAAACTATATTGGGAAGTAAGAATGAAGTTCATTTCTTTGATCGAATTTACTTCAGGCACTGAATTTGACAACGAGTCATAAACAACTGGAAATAATGATTTTAAATGTGTTGTAGTGATATTAACAACAATAACTCAATTAGTATATGTTTTACAAATCTGGGAACACTAATACAATATTACTGGTAGTTGGATGAACTTTATATTGTCAAAGATTTAGGCCCCAATCAACCTGGTAGTGTTAACGATATCTCGAGAAGTTCATTAGATTGTGTGTCTTCTTTTTAACCTTGCTCTTAGTGATATATTCATAAACTGGTAATGTCCGATAAAAAATCCTGCATGTTATCCAGTACTTTTTCGGAAAGCCTTGCTTTGGCTTCAAGCGTAAAGCCGGATGATCGTTCAGAGACAATGATGTTAGGGTATTTCGAGAATTCTTCGAGGTGCTCCCCAACGGCTACCCGGTCAAAGATTGCAAATGAAGATGTGTCATTGGAAATCCAACGAAGAAAGGCTTCTTTTTCAAATGTCAGCCCAATGGAGGTATTGACCAGGATGGAGTTTGCCTTTTTAATACGAAACTCCGGTTCGGAAAGCACAATTGAATTCTTAGGCAAATGGGTACTAATCACATCACAGGTTGCCAACAGTTCATTAAGGGGTAAGCATGTTATGCCTTCATCTTCTAATTGATATTTACGGCTTCGGTTGTAATAGAATACATTCATTCCAAAATGACGGGCTGTTTGTGCGACCATAGTCCCCAGAGTTCCCATTCCAATGATACCCATAGATTTGCCACGTAATTCTCGGGTATCTTCCTGCCATTGCAACTTACCAAGACCTTTCATCAGAAAGATCAACTCGGCAAAGATGAATTCGAGGGTTCCATCATCGCCATAATCGCGCACTCCCTTTACAACAATGTTTTGTGCACGGGCTTGAAGAATGTCCACATTAGCTGCTTTCTCGTCATACAAACTAAAGCACATTCCGATGTATTTCAGGTTTGGTGAGGCTTTAATCACTTCAGCACACACTTTGGTGTTCCAACTCACCAGGATGCAATCTGAATCACCTATTCGTTGGAGAATTTCATGATCCGTAGCCGGGAAATTATTATACTGTACAATGGGCTGTTTTGAAAGTTGAGCGATTTGTTCCAATACCTGACTTGTAAGGCCGCAGAAATCAATGAGTGTTATTTTTTTGAAAAGCATAAATACAACTTTTAAATGAGGAGACTAATGACAGAATGACTAGTGAGCGGATGACTAGTGACCAACTAATTCAGGATCACGGCCTCGCAATGCGCTCCAGGTTTCATCGATGGCAATCTGGGTAACAGGTCTCAATCCGGCCAAACCAAGCGCTGTCCAAACAGTAGTCCGGTTCAGATCATACTTTATCTTTCCCATGCTCTTAGGGTAACAGGTCCAAAACAGGCAATCGTGCTTCCCGGCTTTGGCTACATTTTTCACGAGGGTCTCCATCTCAGCCTGAGAGGATGCAAATATCTGAACGAAATCGTATTCCCCTATTTTTGATTCAACAGGAGTTGTATCAAATTTAGCTCCTTCCAGGATGGAGAGGTATTCGTCGGGGGCATTGATGATCAGGTTATATTCCGAGTTGCCAAATTTCAGCTTCTTGAAAATAGCTTCCTTTTCCATGATATTTGATTTTATTTTCAGAGCAAGTACCCTGATTATTAGTTTCATTTTTCCTAATTCCTCTTTCCTCTTTAAATTTCCAAATGAATCCTCCCCAAATGTATCAATATGCCTTATACGGTGCATTCATCACATTAAGTGTTTGTTTGATCCATACCCTATAGCGCGAATCTTCACTCCAAGTATTTCCTGCTGACCCAAAATCGCAGAAATGCACCGAACGCGGATTCCTGTATTCTCCTTCCAGATCAGTTCCCAAAACCAGCGGAGCTGTAAACGACATCCATATATTTGCAGGCTGATCTATTGTGGCCTGCAGGTCAACCTTATTGCCTGTTTGCTGTACAATGGCAGTTTCATCCACGAATCCATCGTCAAACCTTGAGTCGCGTGCCAGCAGAACAGGTCCTCTTAGTATTGCCTGGTATCCGTTGAGGAAGATCAAACGACCAGTCATATCCAGTTGCAGCACTACTTTATCCCCTGAACTCCATTCCCGTGTAATCTTTCGATACATTCCGCCGATGGTACCTTCAACGGGAATATCATTAACCGACAGGCTTGAATGTTCACTCCATGCCGGAATGCGCAGGGCAAGGGTAAAGGTTTCAGGTTTTTCAGGATGAAGGGTGATTTCAACCCTGTCCGTTTTCGGATAACTGGTATTCTCTACCAAAGTTACTTTATTCTTTTTCTTCTTATCGCCCAACAGTAGCATAGCCCTGGATTCACTATACAGATTTATAATTATCTCATTTTCGGCAGTCATTAATGCCATTTTAGGAATCAAGGTAAAAGCGCGCGGCCCATTGGCATTACAGCAGTTGATGGGCATTTCGCATTGATGTTCCCCTTCGTGACGTCTTCCTTCCAGCGGACTGTACTTAGCTATCTGCGAACCGTCAAACTTCATCGAAGCCATCAGTGCATTGTAAACGGTCTTTTCTATCTGGTCGGCATACATAGGGTTGCCTGTCAGTCTCAGCAGGTTGTTGCACAGTTTGATCCATGTAAAGGTTACACAGGTTTCCATCGTATGATAAGTGGGTTCGGTTTGCCGCTGACCTCCATGGTAAAAACATTCGAATGCTGTGCCTGACCCTGCCACATTGATCTCGGTATCGATGATATTCTTAACAGCAAGTTCTGCTGATTTCAAATAGCCAGGCTCACCGGTCATGCGGTACAGTTCGAGCAAGCCTTCATAACACGACATCATTTCGTAGGCCTTTTGTCCGTTGTCCCATGACCACCAAACCTTTGGAAAAGGGAAGCGGCTGGCAACATCAACTCCCTCCAGGGCTTTGCTGATCAGTTTTGGGCCATCAGCAGTCTCCCATTGTGCAACGATGTATCTGGCAAAATCGAGATAACGCTTTTTACCCGTGTGCCGATACAGTAAGACCATTGGCTCAAGGATGGAACTGCTGGGCATACCATGATAATTGCCTGTTTTTACAATATCAGCTTTATCAGGACCAACCTGTGTAAGCAAATGATCAGCCAGCTTTTGTGAAGCTTCCAGTACCTTCTTGTCTCCTGAAATATCGTAATAAGCCAATAAGCCCAGCAGTGTGTATTTCCGTCCCCAGATGTCCCATTCTTTCAATTGTGCTTCTGTAGAATAGTTGCCAATATAACCGTCAGGCGTTTGTGTAGCCAGTATACCTGAAACAGCTTGCTGAATATGGACCAGCATTTCGGGATCATGATTGTATTCATATGAGGCTATGGCCGACAGTATCCATTTGCCCCAGAATTCGGTTTGCCACCTGTTGGTCTCGTTACGCTTCTTAAAAGGATCGACCAACATCTGAACATCCTGTTTTTTGATGCGTTGTGCGATGCACAAATCAATCTTATCCCCCAAATAACCTTTCATCTGAATGTTAGCCGGAGTCCATGCTTCAAGAATATCTGATATGACAGGCTTTACCGGAATATATTTAGGTTGTGCCAAAGTGAAAAGAGGAATCAGGAAAACAGAAATAATCAGGATTCTTTTCATTGGTTTGGGATTAGATTAAAATAGTTTACCAAATGTAAGTAAATTGGAGAAAGATTAGATTATCGGATTGTTTTTCATGAAGGGAAATCGCTTTTAACATTTCAGGATTTTCCCATTATAAATATCATCCAGTGCAGCCTTGTTTCTTTTCCACTTTTATGATGCTTTAAATAACTACTCCATTTCAAGTAGTGTTTTTTACCAAAAAGTTTTTATCTTTAATCTTCAAATGAGTTCATGCCAAAGTCAGAAGTAATGATGCAGCAATGAACTCCTTGACTCCGTACACCAATACTCTATCCATTCAGATATTCTTCAGTAAAGCGCTAAACCTGCTTTCGACATACACGGAAGGGTTCCGGGAGGGTATTCCTTGGGGTTTCCTCTTCAATGATTAATCTATGATTGATTTGCAAAAGTACTAAGATCCAGATTTTAGTACTTTTATAGATCAGTCATAGTACAGATATAGAGAAGGAATACCCAAGGAATATCCTTTCGATCCCTTCCCAATCCTTCCCCAAACCCTAGCCGGCTTACGGAGTTATTCCTCATGTCAGTCACTTTGATGGATGGCCTTTTCGCAAAAAACGCATTTTGAAGGAGCAAAAGAACCCCAATACTCAATAAGCAAATAATTTTCTCTTTTAAAAAACGATCTATCTGATTTCAATGGGTTATGATCAATTTTAAAAGCTGATGAATGTATAGAGTATGGATTAATAGTATGAATTATCAATTATTTTTCCTTTGTCGAAAGTTGAAAATCAAATAGATCTGACAATGAAGCATCTCATGTTCGGGCTGTCAGAGAACTCGCTGGTTTCGTGAAGGCGGGCTGGAATAATCACACCTCGTGCCGATTTGATCGTTAAATCTGACTGTGACAATCAGCAAGGGAGTGAGGTGGAATTTAACACAACAAAAAGAGGTATAAAAAACTATTACCTTTCAAAAAAATATTTACTTATTTGAGTGAAGATAATATTGATAATTATTACTTTTGTTTCTATAAATGAATATATTAGTGTAACGATATTTTAAAGAAATGTAGAAGAAAAGGAAATATAAGAACAAATATAAAATATAGCGTTTAGCTGAATTCTGTACTTTAAATCGACCAAAATTTACAATCCAACAGAAAAGCAAAACGCCACGGTAAAGCGTGGTCGTTGCTTTTATGTTGTTGGATGGGTTCTTGGTCGGACCTTAAGTACGGCGTAGGCAATTTGGCCACGCTGTTTTTTTATAGACAATGCTCAAAAGACAAAACCCGATTTAGTAATCCGACACAACCAATCAATTGCATCAAATAAGCTGCAAATATGAATGATCAGGATAAAACCAAAGAAGAACGGGCATCAGAGTTAATCATTGCTAATAAAGAAAATGCCCTAGAGTTAGTAGCTGCTAACAAAGAAGTTGCCTCTCAAAACGAAGAGAAAAGAAAATATCTAGATGAGTTAATCGCTGTTAAGGAAGAACTTGCCTTTCAAAATGAAGAGAAAGAAAAACGTGCAGCAGAACTAATCATTGCCAACAAAGAACTTGCCTTTCAAAACAGGGAGAAAGAAAAACGGGCAGATGAGTTAATCATTGCTAACAAAGAACTTGCCTTTCAAAACGAGGAGAAAGAAAAACGGGCAGCCGAATTAATCATAGCTAACAAAGAACTTGCTTTTCAAAACAAAGAGAAAGGAAAACGGGCGGAAGAATTGGAAAGAAGCAAACAGCTTCTGGACGAGGCAGGAAGATTAGCAAGAATTGGTGGTTGGGAATTTGGTCTTAAAAATAATAAACTGAGTTGGTCGGATGTGGTGTATCAGATACATGAAATCGAACCTGATTATCAACCTACAGTCGAATCTGCTATCAATTTCTACGCTCCAGAGTCAATACCAGTTATCTCTGAAGCAGTGCGTCAAGTTATTGAGGAAGGCAAGTCTTACGATATCGACCTGCAATTGATTACAGCAAAGCAAAACAGGATTTGGGTTCGGGCAATAGGACAGGCATATCGTGTCAACGGGGAGATAGTAAAAATCGGTGGTGTGTTTCAAGACATCAACGAACGCAAAATAGCGGAGCAAGAGCTAATCGTTGTTAACAAAAAATTAGCAGCACAAAAAGAAGAAATAATAGCACAAAATGAAGAATACTTGCAAATAAATAAAGAGCTTAATCAGACCAATACTGAATTAATCATCGCCAAAGTACACGCCGAAGAAAGCGACCGACTAAAATCTGCATTTCTCGCTAATATGTCGCATGAAATCCGAACTCCAATGAACGGTATTTTAGGCTTTTCAGAGTTATTGAAAGAACCTAATCTTTCAGGTGAGCAGCAACAAGAATATATTAAAATCATAGAGAAAAGCGGCGCACGTATGCTAAATATCATCAACGATATTGTTGATATTTCGAAAATAGAATCGGGACTGATGAAAGTTAATGTAGAGGAATCGAATGTAAACGAGCAGATTGAATACATTTATACCTTCTTCAAACCAGAGGTTGAAGGGAAAGGAATGCAGCTTTTCTTCAAAAATAGCTTGCCGTTAAAAGAAGCCATCCTAAAAACAGATCGCGAGAAAGTCTCTTCAATTTTGATCAACCTTGTTAAAAATGCCATTAAATTCAGTGATAAAGGTTCAATCGAATTTGGGTATGAGAAAAAGGGAAAATATCTTGAATATTTTGTAAAAGAAACCGGCATAGGTATTCCTAAAAACAGACAAAAAGCTATTTTTGACCGTTTTGTCCAGGCCGACATTGGCGATAAAAGAGCCTTTCAAGGAGCAGGATTGGGATTATCCATTTCTAAAGCTTTCGTGGAAATGCTGGGCGGCAAAATTTGGGTAGAGAGCGAAGAAGGAATAGGCTCCACATTTTATTTTACTATTCCTTACAATACTGAACCGGAAGAAAAAAATGTCATTCAGAATGATGTTTTGAGTGAAGGGGTAGAGAATCAGATTAATCCCGAAGTTTCAGGACTGAAAATATTAATTGCCGAAGATGACGAAGAATCGGAAAAGCTCATAACAATCGCAGTCAGAAAATTTGGCAATGAAGTTCTAAAAGCTACAGTCGGAGTTGAAGCTATTGAAGCTTGCCGTAATAATCCTGATATAGATTTGGTTCTTATGGATATTAAAATGCCAATTATGGACGGATATGAAGCTACCAGACAAATAAGGCAATTCAACAAAGACGTCGTTATTATTGCACAATCAGCTTATGCACTTATTGGTGACAGAGAAAAGGCAATGGCAGCAGGATGTAATGATTACATCTCAAAACCCATAAAGAAAGGTGAATTAATGAAGTTAATTCAGAAATATTTCAAAACATAAGAAACTATTTCTATACTTTAGGAAACGACCAGGGAGCGCGGTAAGATGCTTTGGTCATTGCATTGGCTTCAGGGTCGTTGATGAATTCCTGTTTCACACCGTCCCAGTTTAGTTTGCGTCCCAGGCGGTAGGCAATATTTCCCATGTGTGAGAAACGGGCAATGTGAGCAGCAATCTCAATATCACAGTTAGGTTTGTTTTTGGTTTTCATGCAATCGATAAAATTGGCTACATGCAAATCCAATCCATTACCCTTGCCAGGTTGTATGGGCACATCGGCGAAACCTGCCTTTGCGCTGGTGCTTTTGTTTTCAGCCATCACTTCCCAGCCTGAGCGGTCAACAATGAGTGTGCCAAATTCGCCGATAAAGGCTACACCATGCCCGCGACGTTTGAATTGTGCGCCATAAATGCCGATGGTATGATCCCACAGAATGCCAAAATCTCCGAAGTCGTACACAGCCATCATGGTGTCGGGCGTTTCCATGGCATCTGTTGGGAAAGCATATTTTCCACCTGAAGAACTTACTGATTTTGGGGTATACTGATTCATTCCGAACAGCGCATAATCCAGCAGATGAACGCCCCAATCGTCCATCACTCCACCGGCATAATCCCAGTACCAACGGAATGAACCATGGAATCGATTTCGGTTAAAGGGCCTTGAAGGACGTGGACCAAGCCACATATCGTAATCAATACCAATAGGGGTAGCTTCATCGGCTATTACGGGAATCGATTTTTTCCAACCCACATATGACCAGGCACGAACCGATCGTATCCTTCCGAGGTTTCCGGCATGAAGGTAATTAACGGCATCAAGCCAGTGCGGGTCGCTGCGCTGCCATTGTCCTACCTGGACTACCTTGTTATATCGTTTTGTAGCTTTCACCATCAGGTTACATTCTTCGATGGTATATCCGACCGGCTTTTCACAGTATACATCTTTCCCTGCTTCCATGGCATAAATCATCGGGATGCAATGCCAGTGGTCAGGTGTTCCGATAATTACCGAATCAATATCCTTTTGTTCCAGCAGCTTCCTGAAATCACCATAGAGTGCAGGCTTTTTACCGGTTAGCTTTTCAACCTCAGCAGCACGTTTGTACAGCACATTCTGATCTACGTCGCACAAAGCTCCACAAACTACATTGGGTTGTTTCAGAAATGCTTTTAAATCTTCAAATCCCTGTCCATTGCATCCAATTAGGCCAACAATTACCCTATCGTTGGCGCCTACGCATCCGGCATTCATAAGCGTAGGGAAAATACTCAGTGCAGCAGCCACTGTGGCTGTTTGTTTGATAAAAGTCCTTCGATCATTGGTCATAGTTTTTAATTTAGTTGGCTTAATTTCCTAAACTTCCTGGAAGCAACATCCGGGATGTCATTATTTTGTCTAATTTTATTGGCCTTAATATTTTTGTCTAAAGGTATCAAACCGATGGATAATGAAAAAGGAAAAATCAATAAACCACTTGTATGAGACCGTATATTTTAGCTGAAACAAATTGGAAGAACGTTAAGGACGAACATTATCAACTGGTTGTACTGCCATGGGGTGCTACAGAAGCTCACAATTATCACCTGCCTTATTCGACAGACAATGTGGAGGCTGATGCCATTGCCGCTGAATCAGCCCGAATTGCATGGAAGATGGGTGCCAAAGTTATTGTTTTGCCAGCAATTCCTTTTGGGGTAAATACCGGCCAGTTTGATGTGCCGTTTGACATGAACCTGAACCCTTCCACCCAGTTTGCCATCTTAAGTGACATCATTGAAACACTTAACCGGCAGGGAGTGCACAAACTGGTGATCCTGAATAGCCATGGTGGCAATGACTTCAGACAAATACTTCGCGAATTGGGATTAAAATACCCCAAAATGTTTCTCGCGGAAGCTAACTGGTACAAAATAAAAGAAGCTCACACGATTTTTGAGGATCTGGGCGAACATGCAGGGGAAGTGGAAACCAGCCTGATGCTTTACCTGAAACCTGAATGGGTACTTCCACTTTCTGAGGCAGGCAATGGGGCAGCTAAAAAATATAGATTCGATGCCATGCACGAAGGATGGGGTTGGGCAGAACGTCGCTGGACAAAGGTAACAGCTGATACAGGCATTGGCAATCCGGCCAAAGCAACGGTTGAAAAAGGAGAGAAATTCTTCCATATTCTTACCGAGAAAATAGGAACATTTTTATTTGAGATGGCCACAAAGGCAAAGGAAGACTTTTACGAATAGAAGTTTATTCAGCGGGTGACTTGAAGTCAACCGCTGAATACTCAAACAATTAAGAAATAGATCATGTATTACATTCTATTTTACAAGACTGAAGATAACTATTTTGAAAAGCGAGCTCCCTTCCGTAATCAACATTTAAGCCTTGCACAACAAGCGTTTGAGAATGGAACACTGGTATTGGGCGGCGCTTATGCTGACTCACCGGATGGAGCAATGCTTATTTTCAAGGGTGAAGATTCTTCTGTTGCCGAAAACTTTGCAAAGAATGATCCCTACGTGAAAAACGGTTTGGTTAAAGAATGGCAGGTACGTCAATGGATAGTGGTTGTAGGTGGTAAATAATGTAAGCTAACTTAGATCTTCAAGGTTTCGGAAAACTTGAATACCTCCAAAAGGTGGAGTGTTTAATACTGAAATATTTAGCCGGAATTATTTGAGTATAAATCTGTTTCCTTACTAAATGGTTTGTATCTTTGTTAGCTAACCAAAAACACAGATGTCATGGGACTAAAAGATTCATTGAAAAGATTATTCTCAACCAGCAAAAAAGTTGGTACAGAAAAAGTGGAACAAAGTATTGATCAGGCAAAAGAATTTGCAAAGGAACATTCTGATCCGATTGATGAAGTTGTTACCAAAACCAAAGAGTCGATTAAGGATTTTGCCAGGGAAGCCAATGAAAAAGTCATGGACCTAAGGGAACAAGTTCAGGAGAAAACAGACGAAACCAAAGACAATATTGAAGCAAAAATAGAGGAAATCTGGGCGAAAGTTGAAGACAAGGCAGTAGTCGTCGTGGATAAGCTTGAAGCCAAAATAAGAGGAAAAGAATCAGTCGCTGAATCCACTTCTGTATCGGATAATAAAATTGAAGCCCCTACCTCATCCTCAGAGACAAAACCCAAAGATGCAAAACCCATAACCAAAAAACCCAAGCAAACACCCAAGGCATAAGTTCTTTTAATTCTCACTGTCCAAGTTAATCTATAATGATTCTCGGATATCTTCGGAAACTTCATCCATATTGTAAAAGATAATACTGGAAACTCTTATGGTTTTACTAAAAGAACATGTTTTGCAATTTTGAAGGACCTATATGAAAATTGTCTTTCAGGATTAGTATTTTTAAATGACAAACCAAATCGATTTAATCTAGACCTATGATGACCAACGAAGAAATCTACCGGCGGCGTCTTAGCCGTTACCTGACTGCCATGCGTAACGAAAAGCCGGACCGTATTCCCATACGACCCTTTGTAGCCGAATTCACAGCTAAGTATGCCGGAATGACCTGTCAGGATGTAGTACACGATTATAACCGTGCTTTCAGTGCTGCCCGTAAATGTGCTGCAGGATTTGACTGGGATGCTGTGGTTTCGAACATGGTTTATGTATGGACCGGTCTGACTCAAGCCATTGGATTAACGTATTATGGTGTTCCAGGAATTGATGTTCCTGCTAACAATGGGTTCCAGTACCGAGAACCGGAAGAGGCTAATTCCTTTATGAAAGAAGACGAGTATGACGAACTGATTGACGACCCAACCGCATTTCTTTATAACAAATGGCTGCCGAGAGTTTCTGCAGATATCAGCCCAATGGGAACTGCAACTAGCTACCGCAACAACCTGGCCCTGGTGAAAGGTGGTATGGCCATGCTTAATTATTTTAATGCTTACGGTCCCCATGTTGATAAGCTGCGATCTGAAAGTGGCACCGTATCTGCTATTGCAGGTATATTTAAGGCCCCGTTCGATATTCTGGGAGATAAACTGCGCGGCTACATGGGATTGACTATGGACATGATGACCCAGCCTGATAAGGTCAGAAAGGCCTGTGAAGCACTGATGCCGCATTTATACAACGTTGCCCTTACTTCTTCCGATCCGAATAAACAGGTACCGATTGGCTACTGGATGCATCGTGGTTGTATCCCTTTTGTTTCCGCAGGTGAGTTCGAATCCCATTACTGGCCTACAGTTCGACCCATCATTGAGGAATTATGGAGGAATGGGCACCAGACCTTATTTTATGCTGAAGGAAACTGGAACCACCATCTTGAAAGTTTTAATGAATTGCCTGAAAAGAGCATTGTATTCCACGTGGATAGTGGTGATATTTTCAAGACACATAAAACAATAGGACATAAATTCTGCCTTAGCGGTGGAATTCCAAATACTTTGCTTTCGTATGGAACACCAGATGAAATCCGCTCAAGATGTAAAAAGGTGATCGATGAGGTTGCCCGAGAGGGGGGATACATCATGGATGCCAGTGCAATTATACAGAATGATGCCACCATTGAAAACATGCATGTACTGACTGATTTCACCCGCGAATATGGCATATACCCTGGAATAACTGCACCATTGCTTGATTTGAATGCACAAAACATTCCATCGCAAGGAACATTTTACGGTTCTGATTACGGCATGACTAATCATATGAAATCGAAAGTAAAGCAGGGGTTGTGTATTCCATGGGAAGAAAAACGGAAAGAAATACCTTCGATAAATGGGGATGAACACTTGGTGAAGCAAGTCTGGGAAGATGTGGATTCATTCGGAAATATGTTTATTTGGCAGTGTTTGCTGTCATTTTAGAACTCCAAATAACAAAAGGTCAGCAATTAAATCCAAAGAAATATAAATCAATTATAAAATGAGAAAATCAATACTGATGGTGATAGCCTTATGGACAGGTTCATTTTCAATGGCTCAAAATAAGGCAAACACTACCTATCCCTTCGATCCTGCCTCTCAAGTACAAAGTGGCATTCAACCTGGAGAGATCATCGAAAGACAGTTCTCAGATTCAAAGATCTATCCAGGGACCCGGCGAACCTATTGGATATCTGTTCCCGCAGCTTATGTTCCCGGAAAACCAACCTGCCTTTACGTGTGTATGGATGGCATACAGAACAATGCACCAACCGTATTTGACCATTTGATTGCCACAGGAGAAATGCCAATCACAATAGGTGTTTATGTTGGTTCAGGAAGTGTATCCAATGATAAAAATGAGCCTTTACGTTTTAACCGAAGCAATGAGTTCGACAAAACTGACGGTACTTTTGTACGCTTTTTACTGGACGAATTACTTCCCGATGCAGAAAAGCAGAAGACCAATGACGGGCGTATCATCCGTTTTTCAAAAGATGCCAATGACCGGGCAATTGGTGGTGCAAGCAGCGGCGCTATTTGTGCCTTTACGGCAGCTTGGCAGCGTCCGGATGCCTTCAGCCGTATCTTTAGTTCTATCGGAACTTATGTGGCCATGCGCGGAGGAAATCAATATCCTGCTTTGATTCGTAAGACTGAGCCCAAACCCCTTCGGATCTACCTGGAAGATGGTATTAACGATGCATGGAATCCTTTGTTTGGCTATTGGTACGAAGAGAATCTGCTCATGGAGTCGGCATTGAATTTTGCTGGATATGAAGTTGGTCACACCTGGGGAAGGGGCGGACATGACGGCATACAGGCCTCGAATATTTTCCCAGATGTGATGCGTTGGTTATGGAAAGGATGGCCGGCAAAAGTTCAGAAAGGAAATTCTTTGAATGACATGCTATCAGCAATACTTCTTAAAAATTCAAATTGGCAGGAAGTAAGCCTTTCGAATCCCCCTTCCGGAGAATTATATTCCAGCAAAGCAGGTAATATTATATTTCAGAATCAATCAGGAACGATTTGCCAATTAGATTCAGCAAATCAGGCTTCAACAGTCCTGACTCTGGCAGCCGGTGAACACTTGATTGGCACTAACGGATCTGAATTTTATATTTCCGACTCTAAAGGAACTATCACAGAAAGAGGTAAAAAAAAGACCATACTTGTAGCAAAAGGAATTCCTGATACAAAGAATCTAATAGCAACTTCAGAAAAAGACGTATATGTCACCCAGTCAATAAACGATCAGGAAAGCAAATTGTGGCTGATCAAACCAGATGGCTCTAAACGGATGATCAATCGTCAACCTTTCGCTGGAACCAATATCGCCCTCTATCCCAACCATAAATTAATGATGCAGACTGAGCAACATTCACAGTGGATATCCAGTTATGTGATTGATGACGATGGGTCCATCAAGGATGGACAGCGTTTTTATTGGCTGCACAATTCGGATAACTTTAGTTTTACTGAAAATGGCAATATGACCTTCGATGTGAATGGAAATATGTATGTTGCAAGTGAAATGGGTCTTCAGGTCTGTGATCAGAACGGCCGTGTTAGGGCAATTCTTACTTTACCATCAGGAAGAATTTCTTCAGTTGCCATTGGCGGTAAAGATCATGATATCCTGTATGTTTTGTCAGGCAGTAAGGTTTACCGTCGCAAAATGAATATAAAAGGAGTGCAATCCTGGATGTTGCCAATGAATCCCGTTTCCCAGGGAGCAGGTTGATATCATCATGAAAATAAATTAAAGAACAGATACAACTATTCTATGCATAAGATCTTCCTTATCGCTTTACTTTTCCATTTCTCGCCAGGATTATCCGCAAAAACGAATGAAGAAAAAAGCTGGCTTTCCGAACTCAATACGGCAAAAAATACTGTTTATCTAAACCAATTGCAGAAGGATGTTATCTTTGAACTCAATAAAGTCAGGAGCAACCCTAAACGATTTGCCGAAGAATACATGGAATATCTGAGAACAGCTTTTGATGGCAAACTATATACTTATCCGGGGCAAACGACTGTCAAGTCGCAGGAAGGCATCAAACCTCTGGATGAATGCATTCAGTTTCTGAAGAAAACGGAACCCTCAACCATACTTAATCCGGCAGAAGGACTTGCCAGAGCTTCAACGGAACTGGTGATTGATCAACAGAAACATGGCGGTATCGGACACATCGCCCGCAACGGTTCTACCCCACAGAAGCGTATAGAGAAATATGGTGATTGGGATATCTGTTCTGCCGAAGACATTACTTATGGAAGTTTTGAAGCCAGGCAAATCGTGATTGCATTGTTGATTGATGATGGTGTTCCTGACCGTGGACACCGAAAGAACATTATGAATCCATGTTTCCACTTTGCCGGTGTTGCCAATGGAGGCCATCCCAGCTATCAGTCGATGTGTGTCATTGATTATGCCGGGGTGTATCGCTCAAAATAACAGAATAAAGCTATTTTATTACATGGTAAAGTTTCAAGAACTGAAAGTGATTATTTATGGAGAATGATTTTATAATTCAGATTATCAGCTTTATTTGAATAAAGAATGTTAACGAGGTAGACGCCACTGGCATTATTGCTTAAATCGATTGTTTTGACGCCGGAAAATCCTTTGGCAACCTTCACTTCAGTTACAATGTCCCCAACAGAATTAGCTATTTGTATCTGACAATCACTTGCAAGTTCTTTAATGTCAACATTCACCAATCCACTGAATGGATTTGGGAATATATTAATATTTTTTGATTGTGACTTGTTATCAATACCAGTTGAGTTTGGAACCCAATCCAGGGCAATGGCAGTAAAAAGACTTGTATTTGCAGGCTTTAGATGCACTTCAGCAGTACCTTTAGTGAAATCAAAGGAAGTAACTGTTTTATCGGTCATCTTACTGTTATCCCATGCCATTTCAATCCATATTTTATAATTTCCGTCGGCAACCACCACTTTTGAAACATTGGTTCCATCCCAAATCACTGTTAATGGGGCGTATGATGTTAAGGTGGCACCCGTAGTTGCATCAACAACATTAGAAGCTGACTTTGAGGTCCATGTTGCCAGGTGGTCTATAGTACTGGACGAAGATTGGCGGAGCTTGGTTTTCACAAATACACCAGCCGCGTTTTCAATCCAGATAGCGACCACATGTTTTGCCCCGTAGCTTCCATTGTGGGCAACAGGGTTAATTGTAAAAGTGAATGTTCCTGCTGTTTGTGCATGGCTGTTTCCGACAAAAAACAGACTTAGGATTAGCATTCCTAAAGCGACTATTTTATACCTATAGCTTTTCATATGCATTTGGATATAGTATTAAACTAAAAGTATTTCAAGTACAAATCATACAATAAAATCATAAATGGGGTTATCGTTCCACTAGTACATCATACGAATTTTTAATGCTTACGTTATAAATCTTTTCAGCATGTTAGATTGAATTACAAGACCACAATTCATCCGGATCCCATGGCTTTTGGCTTGAAATGAAAATAAATTATATTCAACTAAAAATGTATCTGCACCTGCGGACAATAGATAAAAGGCTTATTTAATCCAATGCATCATACAAATCGCAATTATATTATCCAAAGAGTATGCCATTTAAAGAATGTAATACTCAAAAGACCGGAATTAAATACTTATTCCTCTGATAATTAATATTATATAAATTTTAAAAAAGGAATAATATCCTTACAGATCAACTTTATATCCAAGCTAGAAACTGGAATATTCTAAAAAATCGCGCATATACGTCAAAATGCATTGATTAAGAGTAGAATAATTAAATAATCAAACTATCCATTAATATTTATGGTCATTCAACTTTTAAGGGCTGCAATAATATATGATCCTATATTTTCGCGAGTGTATAAATTGAAAACAATTAGAAATCAGATTAGTTGAGAAAGGATATTACTATATTTTCAATTTGCAAACCGGTGAATGAATTAATAAACGCCCCTAAAGATTATCTGTTAAAATCAAAAGCTTAAAAAATTGCATCTTTGATTTTACTTAAATGTCCGTCTAAGGATATATATTTCTGTTTTTGATCCTGTTGCGGTGATGTCTGGCTAAAGAATTGCTTTACAAATTGCTTTTATCTCTGTCGTACCACTATAGTACCTCTATCGTACCACTTTCGTATATAATTCGTAACAAATTCGAATTATATACGAAAGTGGTACGATAGAGGTACGACAGTGGTACGATAGAAAAGGGATACAATAGAGTCGGGAAAGTCAGCGATTAAGCTCCCTGTATTTAAGCATTGAATTTACATACAAAGAATAAGGTGCTGAGGATTCTGCTTTTAATATTCTAAATTTACTGCGGAAAACAGACAGAGAACATTTCAATGCTAAAGAATAAAAAAGTACAAGCAGAAGATAAACCTAAATTACATCCCCGAAACAAGAATCGGGAACGTTATGATTTTAAACGATTGACCGAAGGCTATCCTGAATTAGGCTCCTTTATTAAGCCAAACCTACATAGCGATGAATCAATTGATTTTGCTGATCCTGAAGCAGTAAAAGCACTCAACAAAGCACTTTTGCTTCACTATTATGGTATCTGCAACTGGGATATACCCGAAGGTTACCTTTGTCCGCCCATTCCAGGAAGAGCAGATTACATTCATCATATGGCCGATTTCCTTTGCCGTAACAATTATGGGAAAATTCCCCTTGGACCAACGGTTAAATGTTTCGACATTGGTGTGGGTGCAAGTTGTATTTACCCGATCATCGGAAACCGGGAATACGACTGGTCATTTATCGGGTCTGACATTGATCCGGCTTCGATTGAATCAGCAAACAGAATAATTGAAAACAATCCTTCCTTACAGGGGAACATAGAATGTAAACTGCAGACCAATCCCAAAGACTTCTTTTACGGTATTATCCGGAAAGACGAATTCATCGATTTATCGATCTGTAATCCCCCCTTTCATGCTTCAGCGAAAGAAGCTATGGCTGGGACACAACGAAAATTAAACAATTTAAATCCGGAAATTACCGCTGATTCAATCCTTAATTTTGGAGGCCAAAGCAACGAATTGTGGTGCGACGGAGGGGAAGAAAAATTCGTACGGAACATGATCCTGCAAAGCAAGAAATTCGCCGGTTCATGTTTTTGTTTCTCTACCTTAATCTCGAAAGAATCAAACCTAAAGAGTGTTTATCGAATCCTGGAACAAGCTGAAGCTTTTGGTGTGGAAACCATCGTGATGGGCCAGGGGAATAAGATCAGCCGGATTGTCGTCTGGACCTTCCTTTCTACCGATGAGCAAAGTCACTGGAAGAATACACGGTGGAAGGCCGGGCTGTAAATCTTGTCATCAACTAGCCATTAATGGATCCTTGGCCTTATAACATTAAAGTTATTCCATGATGAAGAACCATTTAACTTTTCCTACCATTCAAGACCTTATACATTTCGAACCAGATAATGCTGGAAAAACCGGCTGCAACACATACCATGGCTTCATATAAACTGATCTTTTCGAACTGAAAAAGTTGCAGCAGAAAAGGCACATTAAGAACTAGAATCAGGAAGAAAGTTGCTCCACCAACCACATATTTTACAGTTTTGTTCGTGATACTGATAATCTGGAATATATTTCGGGTCCAGGAACGGTTCGAGAGTATGACTGCAATATTGGCTGCAATCAGGGTAGTAAAGGCCAGAGTACGGACTTCCTTTTCGGAATAGTCCATTCTTAATCCGAAAAAATAAACGGCAAACACAATAGCCAGAATTCCAATTCCCTGCGAACAACTGAGCCAGATCTTCTTCGCCCCGAAAAAGGGTTCGTTGATGTCCTTGGGTGGTCGACTCATCACATTTTTCTCTTCCTTCTCAGCTTCAAAGATGATGGAGCAGGCTGGATCAATAATCAGTTCAAGGAAAACGATATGAACCGGCCACAAAAGCAAGGGAAGATTGGAGAAAAATACAGGAATAAGCGACAGACCCGCAATGGGTACATGGATCGCAAATATGTAACCTAACGCTTTTTGCAGGTTGTCAAATATACGACGTCCCATTTTAACGGCTCCAACAATAGAGGCAAAATTATCGTCCATCAACACAAGGGAAGATGCTTCACGGGCTACATCAGTGCCTTTTTCACCCATGGCTATACCGATGTTGGCTGCCTTCAGCGCAGGTGCGTCGTTTACACCATCGCCTGTCATGGCAACAATTTCACCGTTTCTTTTAAGAGCATTCACTATTTTTAGTTTCTGCTCCGGAACAACACGCGCAAAAATATTCACGTCTTTAATCCGTTCACAAAGCTCATCCTCAGTCATAGCCTGAAGTTCAGGTCCGCTGATTGCAACCTGGTGGTTTTTCAACCCGATTTCACGTGCAATATTCATGGCAGTGACCGGGTAGTCACCAGTAATCATGATCACACGAATGCCTGCCTGGTAACATTCACGCACTGCCCCCGGAACAGCTTCTCGAACTGGATCCGATAAGGCTATTAACCCGATGAATTCAAAGTCAAAGTCATGCTGAACATGCGGTAAATCTTCTGCCCCAATCATAGCCTTTGCTACACCTAGAACGCGTAAGCCGGCAGAAGCCATTTCTGTAACGGATGCAGAATATCTGGCTTTATCTTCCTCATTTAAATGACACAAATCAAAAATAGCTTCAGGAGCTCCCTTGGTTGCGATGGTTTGCTGATGATTTTCCTTTTGAGTAAAGACCCGCGACATCGCAAGCATATCTTTCGAAAGGGGGTATTCCTTCACCATATGCCAGTCTGTATGAATGTGATCTGTATTTTTCAGGTATACAGCACCCATGTGGGTAATGGCACGCTCCATGGGATCAAACGGATTGGTTTGGCTCGACAAAATGCCGTATTCGATGATCTCATGAAACTCCTCCGGGAATTTGGTACACTTGTTTACAGCGAAGAACCCGGAACCATTGAATAACCGTGTAACGGTCATTTTATTCTGGGTTAGTGTACCTGTTTTATCCGTACAAAGAACTGTTGCAGAACCAAGGGTTTCGACAGCTGCCGGGTTACGGGTAAGCACATTCTTTTTTGACATCCTCCAGGCGCCAAGCGCCATAAAAACAGTCAGTACAACTGGGAACTCTTCAGGCAACATTGCCATTGCCAGAGTTATTCCGGCAAGGAATCCTTTCAGCAAATCACCACGTGTTATGGTATAGACCAGTATAACGACCAAACAAAGTGACACCCCAATGATTGCTAACCGCTTAACCAATACTCCCATTTCCATTTTCAGCTTGGTAGGCTCTTCGACTACAGACTCAAGTGCCTTGCCGATTTTGCCGATTTCGGTATTCGATCCAATAGACGAGACCTTTACAATACCATTCCCTTGCACGATCATCGATCCTGAATAAACGAAAGGCAGATCATCACCACCAGGCTGAGTAACCTGGTCAGTTCCATTCCATTCTGATTTACGTACTGAAACAGATTCGCCTGTCAACAGCGATTCGTCTGCCAATAGGTTAACTGAATAGATAACAGTAGCATCAGCCGGAACTCGGTCGCCCTCCTGAAGGATAACAAGGTCATCGGTAACTACTTCACGTCCGGCAACTCTCTTTTCAATCCCTTCACGAATAACCAGAGCTCGTGGGCTGGCAAGATCTTTGAGGGCATCGAGTGCATTCTCCGTTTTCTTTTCCTGATAGAATTCAATTCCCATAATCACAAACACGAACCCAAGCAACATCAACCCTTCCTGCTTGCTTCCCATAATAAGGTATAACGTACCGCAGGCAACCAGCAACAAAAACATGGGCTCTTTCACTACCCCCCAGGCAATTGCAAAGAGGTTTTTGGGTTTTGATGAAGGCAATTCATTAAGACCTTCGGCCTTTTGCTTTTCGGCTACCTGTTCATTGGTCAGGCCCTGGTATTTCGCTGATTTTAAATCTATGTTCATGATGTTTCGTTCTGACAATAAACAAAATAGAATACTTTTAATCTTAAAGGTGTAAATGATTATTTGCTGACAACTTTCTCAAGCAGTGACTCCAGATGCAGGCGTTCTGTATCTCCAAGCTTTTTGCTTATTAATTCAGCCAGGCGTTGATGAGCATAATCATGCATCTCATTAATTTGTTTTCCCTTTTCAGTCAAATGCAAATGGGCGGTACGGCGATCTTCGTCGGACTGAACCCGGTAGATATAATCCTTTTCAATCAACTTATCGATAGCCACTTTTACAGTAGGCTTGGTTAAACTCATTTCAGCCGCCAATTCAGTGAGATTAGGATTGTGAAGCTGATTAATCATTTCCATGTAATTCATTTGAGTAAGGGTTAGCTCCTTAAAATTAAACTGCTCTTTGGCAGCTTCTTCTGTTAACCCTATTTCACGGGAAAGCTTTGCGATTATCTCAACCAGTTTATCCATTTGACAAAGATAGTTAGATTATTCTAACAACATCAGTAACTCTAAAGATTTTATATATTTATCTTCAATCATGAAAAGAGAATCCTTTCACCATGCAACATTGCTTATCTTCAAAATTTGTATCTTAGCCGATAATGAAATCATTTTCAGACATACTGCAAAACAAAGAATTCACCCGAGATGAACTGTCTATGCTATTGCGTGCAGAGGGTGATGAACGACAGCAACTCTTTCAGCGAGCTCAATCTGTTAAATTACAAACAGTTGGGAAAAAGGTGTATTTCCGTGGATTGGTTGAATTCTCGAACAAATGTGCCAAAGATTGTTTGTACTGCGGTATCAGAAAAAGCAATAATAAAGTGGTTCGTTACGATTTGAGTGATCAGGAAATCCTGAAAGCATGCCGCTTTGCCTGGCTCAACCGGTTTGGCTCAGTTGTTTTGCAGTCAGGTGAAATCTCATCACCCACATTTGCGAATCGTATTAATTTGTTAATACATAAAATTAAGGAACTCTCAAATGGTGAATTGGGAATTACGCTTTCGTGTGGAGAACAATCGATTGAAACCTACAATCGATGGAGACAAAGCGGAGCTCACCGATATTTACTCCGCATAGAAAGTTCTAATCCTGAATTATACCGTAAAATCCATCCGGATAATGATTTTCACAATTATAACCGGCGGGTTCAGGCCATTAGAGATCTAAATGCAAGTGGATTTCAGGTAGGTACCGGTGTGATGATTGGATTGCCTTTTCAAACATTTGATGATCTGGCTGACGATCTGTTATTTTTTAAAGCTCTGGATGTAGATATGGTTGGAATGGGACCCTACATCGAACACGAGGATACTCCTCTTTACGAATTCAGAAACTTAATAACATCGAAACAGGAACGTTTTGATCTGGCATTGAAAATGGTGGCAAGCCTGCGAATACTGATGCCGGATATCAATATAGCTGCAGCAACTGCACTACAGGCCATAGATCTTGCCGGTCGGGAAAAAGCGCTGACCATAGGAGCAAATATCCTTATGCCGAACCTTACACCCTGTGATTATCGGAGAGAATATCAATTATACGAAGATAAACCTTGTTTGGATGAAGATGCTGAATTGTGCAGAAACTGTTTGGAAGCCCGCATTGAGTTGGCTGGTTGCGAGATTGGATACGATGATTGGGGTGATTCGCTGCATTACAAAAGGAGAGATTAAATCTATTCTTCGCTTCCTGAAATCTAAAACAATTTTCCGATTGACTATCCGGTTTACTTTATCTACTTTTAGAGACCTAAAATTAATTAAGTATATACCAACATGAAACCAACCAGAAGAGATTTTCTTAAAACGGCATCGGCGTTTACTGCAGGTGCGATTTTTATTCCCAACCTGATGAGTTGCTCACCATCTAACCGACTGAATATAGCAGTTATTGGCATTGGAGGACAAGGGATGTCGAATTGGGGTAAAATGATCAATCAAAAAGACCCAAAGTGGAACGAGAATATTATTGCAATCTGTGATGTTGATGATAACAGGGCAGCAGATGCTTTTCGGGCAATGCCAAAAGCAAAACGTTTTAAAGATTACAGAGTCATGTTTGACCAGATGCACAAGGAAATTGATGCGGTTATGGTGTGTACTCCCGATCATTCACATTTCCCCGCTGCTATGGCTGCAATCGAATTAGGGAAACATGTAATTGTTGAAAAGCCGCTTGCACACAATATCTGGCAGTTGCGCACATTAAAAAAGGCAGCAAAACACTATGGAGTGATTACCCAGATGGCTAATCAGGGACACGCGACCAATGGTATCCGCCTGATGAAAGAGTGGTACGATGCCGGCCTTTTAGGAAATGTTAATGAAGTAATTGCCTGGTTCGACGGACCGGATTTCGGCAAAGGAAAATATTTCAATAAACCTGATAGCTTTCCACCATCTGAACAGCCTGTTCCTGCCTGGCTGGACTGGAACTTATGGGTTGGGCCTGCTGCTTTCCGCCCATATAACGAAGTTTATGTACCCAAAACATGGCGTAGCTGGTTCGACTTTGGAAACGGCGAACTAGGCGACTGGTGTTGTCACACACTTGACGGACCTTTCTGGTCGCTTGATTTGGGAATGCCTGATGTGGTTGAGGCTGAATTTAAATCACCTGTAACAGATACCGGATTCGTACCTGATAAGTCAGTTATACGCTGGGATTTTCCTCAACGGGGAACAAAAGTTCCGGTTACCATGCGTTGGCACGAAGGTGGACTGAAACCAGAGATTCGCCCGGAATGGAATCTGGAAAAACTTCCCGGTACCGGTATGATCATGGTTGGGGACAAACATTGTATGATGACCGGCGGACGGCCTAATGATCCGCGCCTATTGATGAAAGATGAGGAATGGAAAGAATTTCAAAAGAATCTACCTGCACAAACAATTCCCCGGACATTCGAAGAGAACCCTCAACGCGAGTGGGTTGAAGCAATTAAAAATGGAACACTGCCTGGATCAAACTTTGATTATTCCACAAAATTGGTAGAGATGGCACTTACCGGAGTTTTAGCACAACGTTTTAACACACGCATTGAATATGATGCAAAAAACATGAAAGTAACCAATCATCCTGAACTGGACGCTTACCTTAGAGAACCAATGCGTAAAGGATTCTCGTACGGCGAAAACTTATAATAAAGAATTAGTTCAAGAATTAATACCTCTATAAAACAAGATAAAGCCCTGACAAGTAATTACAACTTGCTGGGCTTTATTATGAAATCATCCTTATTCCTTTTTCCTTATTTCTTATTCCTCTGTTATTTATCAAACCTGATACCCAGTGTAAAACCGATCCAGCCTTTAGCGGTGTGGCTATCGCCAATATGGGAATATATATCATAAGGGGCAAAAGTGCTTTCAAAAGTATGTCCGAAGCTTTCCTTATTCTCTGCAATGTTTAAATTGACGGTTGGGCCACCAAAAACACTGATTATTTTCCCGATTCGCTTACTATACAACAGCTTAATCTGTTGGTAATTGTTAAAATTGTCAGTCCAGACATCATTCTGATTAACATGGTAAATCATGTATTCCAGGTTCATCGATTGTTTCTCCTGTTTCATCAGGTGAGTACCAATTCCCATACCAAAAGCCCATTTATAATCTGAAGAAAGGAACTGGGTCCCTATTCCGAAAATACCATAGACAGGTCTGATTCCAACTTTTGCTTCTGCCTGAAGATTCAGCCCTTCACTGACTGACATTTCAAATGCTTTGTACAGAGTTTTATTTTCTGGTTGAGTTGTTTGTGCTGATCCATAAAGTGATATCAGCAGAATAAACATCAGGATTGAGATTTGTTTAATTGTTTTCATAGTAATTGTTTTCTTAAAATACTTAAAGTGTTATTTGTGAGAGCAATTTTAAGCATTTTATAAAAGCAAGAAGAGAATTGATAGTTATTTTTCGACTACAAGACTAATATATTCCATTAAATTAACATTAGAGAAAAATCTACTATAAATCTGATGCTATGAACATCCCCGATGTAGTAAAAATAGCAGGATATTTAACTGGCCAGGGAACCTGAGGCTTAGTAAGACAGGCCTTTAATACCAGGTGGTTTACAAACGGTATGATATCTTCTAAACGATTTTCTTGCCGTGTAATTCAGTCACTCCTGTAAACTTAGCAATTTGGATTCTGTTCTCAGGAAGAACCTTTCCCGCAGCAATAATTTGTATTCGTCTTTCAGGTAGTTTATTCATGGTTTTGAGGATATCCCGGCAATTCCAGACGGTGTCCATTCCTCCCGAAGTTAAAACACGTGTTATACCATCAATAGAATTCAATTCCTTAAAAGCCTTAAGTAAGTCCGGAGTGAAATCAATGGCTTTATGAAATGTGACCTCCAAAGGAAATGCCAATTTTGTAAGGCGACATGTATTCTCTACATCTATGAAATTCTGTTCGTTAAGTAATCCAAAAACTACACCCTTAACGCCAACTTCTTTAAAACGTACTATGTCAACTTCCATCTGCTGGATTTCAGTCTCAGAATAAACAAAATTACCTCCCCTTGGGCGTACCATCACCATGACAGGAATAGATAACTTTTCAATGCACTGCCTGGTTAATTCCACCGAAGGAGTCAAGCCATCCTGATCAAGTGCCGAGCATAATTCGATGCGGTTGGCTCCCCTCAGTTGTGCACTAATGGCTTCTTCAAGCGAGTCCACACACGCTTCATAAATTAAATTTGCTGGTTGGCTTGTCATTTAGAATAAGGTTAATTTGGAAGGATTGTATTTCATTTCGAGTTCAAGTAATAACTTTTTACGCCAGATTCCACCCGCATATCCGGTTAACTTATTGCCTGCGCCTATTACACGGTGACAAGGAATGATTACAGCAATCGGATTTCTTCCGTTGGCAGTACCAACCGCCCTGATTGCTTTCGGATCGTCCAGCCTGACCGCCAATTCCATATATGTGATGGTTTTTCAGTATGGTATTTTCAACAATTCATTCCATACCCTGATCTGAAATTCAGTTCCTTCAGGATGAAGCGGCAGATCAAATAACTGTATATCCCCAGAGAAATACCTCTTAAGTTGTTCCCTACATCGTTCAAGAACTTCACATGTATTTTGCTCCTTTATATCCTTTTCTTCAAAAGATATACCAGTAATTGACAGTCCGTCTGATTTTAATAATAGAGACCCCAAAGGACTTGCAATTGAGATTTGATGTTCCATGTCTCAAAAATAAGAAAGTCCGGCGAAGGCCGGACCATTCTTTTAAAATCTTTCTCTCTCCGTATAGTGGGTATGCAACAGATGATGAGATTTCTCTCCTAATGGATGCTCCAGAAAATCCTTATATATCTTTATAACTTCAGGATTCAGATGAGATTTCCTCAAAGGCATTCCTTCATCTTCAGCATAAATGGCTTCTGCACGTTTACGCCGAATTTCAGGACTGGTTGGAATCGGTTGTCCGCCACCACCTAAACAACCTCCGGGACAGGCCATAATCTCAACAAAATGATAGCTCACCTCTCCGCTTCGGATGGAATCCATAACTCGTTTGGCATTCACAAGACCATGCGCAACGGCACATTTCAATTCAACTCCATCCAGAAACGCCCATTGTTCCAATGGATTTTCAATTTTAATAGTGGCCTCCTTTACTCCTTCCATTCCACGGACCGGAGTAATATCAAGATTCTTAAAGGGTACTTCCCGCCCGGTAACCAATTCGTAAACCGTACGTAATGCAGCTTCCATAACTCCGCCGGTGGCACCGAAGATGACTCCTGCTCCTGTTGATTCACCCATTAAACGATCGAAATGCATATCCTCCATTTTCATGAAATCCAGACCTGCCTGCTTGATCATGATCGCCAGTTCCCTGGTGGTTAACACGTAATCCACATCTCGATAGCCACTGTCGCTCATCTCCGGCCTGTTGGCTTCAAACTTCTTGGCCGTACAAGGCATTATTGAAACAGAAACAATGGTTTCAGGATCGAGGTTCCGTGCCTTGGCATAATAGGTTTTGGCCAGAGCACCAAACATTTGCTGCGGTGACTTGCAGGTTGAAAGATGCCCCAGATAATCGGGATACATGTGCTCGATATACTTAATCCAACCTGGGGAACAGGAGGTTGCCATCGGGAGTTTTACCTCCGGATCATGATCGACTAAGGCACCCTTCAGCCTCATCAGCAATTCTGTGCCTTCTTCCATGATGGTCAGATCAGCCGTAAAGTCAGTATCCATCACCGCATCAAAGCCCAACCGCTTTAAAGCAGACACCATTTTACCTGTAACCCGGCTGCCGGGTTTCAGTCCAAGCTCTTCACCAAGACCAATCCTGACTGCAGGTGCAGTCTGCACAATCACATGTTTGGTTTTATCCGATATGGCATCCCACACCTTTTCAATGTAATTCTTTTCAACCAATGCTCCGGTCGGACAGTGATTGATACATTGCCCACAAGTGGAACAAACCACATTATTCATGGATTTCTCAAAAAAGGTGGTGATTTTCATATGATCACCTTTATAGGCTACCGTCAGGGCATTAACTCCCTGCAATTCTTCACACGTTCTGACGCATCGCTGGCAACGAATGCATTTGCTGTCGTCTTTGATGATCGCAGGCGATAACTTGTCGATGGTATAGTTCTTAAACGGAACGAGGGGAATAAAGTCCTGTTTTAATATCTTGTAATCAGATGCCAGTTTCTGTAATTCGCAGCTTCCGTTTTTGTAACAACTGGTGCAGTCGGCATTATGTTCCGAGAGCAATAATTCAATGATTTGCTTTCGGGAGTGATGTACATTCAGCGAATTGGTAAAGATTTCCATCTCTTCCTCGCAAGGCGTAGCACAGGCAGCCGCAAGTCGTTTTTGCCCGGCAATCTCAACTACACAAACCCGGCAATTTCCCGCAATACAAAGGTCTTTGTGATAGCATAGGGTTGGGATAAGGATTCCTGCCTGCTGAGCAGCATTCAGAATCGTTGTTCCCGGTTCTACCTCAACAAAAATACCATTGATACTTATTTTGATTGTTTTAGCCATTGCAGTTAATTTTACAAAATTAGTATATCATTTCTTCCCTGAAGTTTTCAACAATCGAAGAGAACGAATTTGCAACCGATTGTCCCAAACCACACTTTGCAGTTAATTTCATGGTTTCGGTCAGCTGAAGCAATTTGTCCAGGTACCTTGCATTTTTTTCGCCACGCTTTACCGCCTTGATGCCCTTGAGTAACTGCTGACAACCCACACGGCATGGCGTACATTGTCCGCACGATTCTTCACGGAAAAACTCCAGGTAGTTATCCAGCACGTTGAACATCGACCTTGAACTATTAAACAGCATCATTGATCCCCCGGTAGGCAACGAAATTCCGATCAGCTTACCTTGGAACCCAATTGCCGTTTCTGAAAATCGTTTGCGGGGAACCAGGAAACCCGATGCTCCGCCAACCTGAACGGCTTTGGTATCGCCGTCGCCAAACTCTTCCACAAAATCGGCAAGGCTCATCCCAAGTTCAAGTTCATAGATTCCGGGTTTGGGGGTATCGCCTGAAACCGAAAACAGCTTCGATCCACGGGAATACTGAACGCCCAGATCGTAAAACCGCTTGGCCCCGTATTTAAAGATCGTATAGGTGTGTGCCAGCGTCTCTACATTATTAATGACAGTTGGCTTGCCCATATAACCCGAATTGGACGGAAATGGGGGTTTATTACGTGGTTCTCCCCGTTTACCCTCCATCGATTCGAAAAGGGCGGTTTCTTCCCCACAGATGTAGGCACCGCTGCCCATAAAGATCCGTATGGTAAAATCTATATTGGTCTCTTTGCAATAGTATTCAAACTCGCTGATGGCTTTATTCAACTCCGGAAGCAGGAAAAAGTATTCGCCCCGAAGATAAATATAGCCTTCCTTTGCCCCGATCACATATCCACAAACAGCCATGGAGGTCAACACCTTAAACGGAACCATGGAAAGGATCTCCCTGTCTTTGAACGTTCCGGGTTCCCCCTCATCGGCGTTGCAGATAACATATTTGGTGTCAGCATCTACTTCAGCAGTAAGTTTCCATTTCAGGCCAGTAGGAAATCCGGCCCCACCCCTGCCCTTCAACTCCGAGCTGATCAGTTCATTAATCAGTTCCTGGGGAGTCCTGCTGAAGCTTTTGCTCAGCACTTCTTCCCAGTCGTTTTCATTTTTAAAGATGAAATCGGCTCTTTTTAGCTGATAACTGGTTGCCATAATTCCTCCCTCCTTATTTCTTTTTAAGATACGAGTTTAAAATCTCACTGACCCGTTCCGGAGTCAGATCAGTATAAACCTCATGGTTCACCAACATGGCCGGAGCCTTGTGGCAAAATCCCAGGCAATTGGTTTGAAGGAGTGAAAAATTTCCATCGGGAGTAGTTTCCCCGACCTTAATTTTGAGCATGTCTTCGATGGCCAGCAATACTTGATTTTTCCCTTTCATAGAGCAGGTGATGGTTTTACAAATACGAATGATGTATTTGCCCATTTTCTGATGTTCCAAAAAAGAATAGAAGGTAGCCGTACCGAAAACTTCAGAAGCCGGAAGATCGAGCTCACGTGCAATTTCGATCATTGAATATTCCGACAGGTATTTCTCCTGTTCAACAACTCCCTGGAGGATCGGAAGCAGATTATGCCTGTTTCGTCCATGTTGGTCAGCCAGGTCTTTAATAAGTTCAGAAACTGGATTCATATGAAGAAGAGTTAATGAATGAAGTGAATATCAACATCAATACCCATAAATTTAGGTAAGTCGCAAGAGATAAACTATAGGTATCTGGCAGAATAATTGATATTTGAGGTGTTATACGACATATTTAGTGGGCTGAGTATCAAAATAACTAACCATAAGTATCATAAATTAAACCAGATTGGACTTTACCCCAATAAATCCAACGACATTAAATGCTATGCTATAAGTAATTATGGCTATCCGATCGCCACTGAAATTGTTGAATACACCACTATGCATCCTACTTAGCAGGTGACTTAGAGCCACCTGCTGAGTAACTCCCATATTTCATCGTTTTAACCATAATGCCATAAAGCCAATAAGCCATTTTGTCATTTTGGCGCAAACTTTCAGAATCCTGATTTATTTTCTATCAAATCCACTCAATTCATTGTTAAATACAAAAACAAATTATAACTATTTTTCAGTTCTCCATAAATTAATACATAAGCGGAAAATATCGTGACAATCTTCCTTTTAAATCTATAATTCGGACTGCAGTCTGATAGTGCACCTAAAAACGTTTCCCTCCAACAACTAACTTTTTAATCTCCCGGATGGGAAACTTCCCTGATTTCGTACACTATCGTTAATTAGATGTGTATGTTGAGCTGAACGATCCGTTTAAGGTCAGGTTCGCTCCAGTTTGGGGTAGATCAGTGTTCATAACGGCAGTCGGTTCTTGTCTTCTTAAAGTCCTACTCCCGCAAGGTCAAACTATCACCTTGTGTATACCTTGTGTATACCTTAAGTATACCTTGTGTATAGCTTATGTGTTCATGAATACATAAGCTATACCGGTTGTAATCTTAACGTATACTTTTTGTATACTCAATACTATGGCCGTATATGGCATGAGTATTGCCGGAGCAAAAGGTGTGCCACCGTTTGCTCTATGGATTTTGATCGGAATTTAAAGATTGGTTACTGGGAATCACGGCGGATAAAACGGAATAATGAGCTTTTATTGGATTTGAGCAAACAGTGTTGAGGGCATCAGATGATTTGGTATTCTGAAATTCAATCCTTAAGGTATATCTGATAACAACCTATTCCACTCTTACCTCATAGAGAGCAGGTGGCAGTCAGGTAGAGAATAATTATCTGATGATAGATTGTCTCTTCAATGTATTGCAAAAAACGAAAGCTGTAACAATAACTGACTGGAAATGCGAAATGAATCGTCAGGAAAATACTTTACGACTCAAAAGATACAATTCCAAATTAACAACAAATTTATTCCTTGCGGATGATCTTCAGTAAAAGGTCAAAGGCGGGTTCGGCCATTCCGCCGTGATCGAAGCCATCGAGTTCGTAAAGGGTGGTATGCTTGTGGCCTGCAAGTTTCATCATACGGCACATGTAAGCATTTTCTTCGTACCGGCCCAGCATTTCGAGTTCACGGTCACCGGTAATCAAATACAGAGGAGGAGCATCGGCGCGGACCTGAAAAAGGGGTGCATACTGATCGATCACAGGCTGGGTATCTGGAATGCCGCGCTCTTTGCGAATCACAAAATGGGTGATCATTTGGCCGCTGAAAGGGACAAGTTTATAGATCGAATTGGCATCAATGCCGTAAGCGGCAAGGTATTGTTTGTCGAGCCCAATCATAGCGGTGAGGTAACCTCCTGCTGAATGACCTGAAACAATGATCTTCTTCGGATCACCGCCGTATTTGCTGATGTTGTTGAAAACCCAGGCCACTGCAGCCGCGGCATCGTCAATGAAAGCCGGACTTTTTACTTTTGGACTCAAGCGGTAATTCACAGCTACAATAGCCAGATGCTGATTCTTCAGGCGTTCGGGAATAAATTTCTCTCCTTCGGTCAATCCACCGCCATGAAACCAAACGATGGTGGTGAAGTTACTTGTTTGTTCAGGGTGGTAAATATCCAGCTTGCAACGTTCCTTCATATACTCGTCAAGCTTATTTCCTGAACGGTAAGGAATGTTAATCTCGGTTTTGTAGGTTTCTTTTACGATTGCGGACTGGGCCGGTGCGATAAAAGGGATCAGGCAGAAAAGAAAAACAGAAAGTAGAATGCGATTCACGGGGTTGTAAGAATCAAATGAGTTTATTCCATTGAGGCACAAATATAAGCTTCTATCTTTTCAATAAAGTCTTTCATTTCAGAATAAAAAATTAAAACTGAATCTTTATCAAAAACTACAAAAGAATCATAATCACCATAAGTTCGGTTCTCAAAGGCATCTCTTAACATTCTTCCATATTCTTTTTCAATAAGTCCATTCCTGATAAACTCCTTATTGAACCAACCTATTAATTGTTGATGCTTAGATGTTTCGAAGTTATTTTGAAGCGCTAGTGCAAGAATTGAATAGTACATGCCATAATAAATGCGATTAACTGCTGTAGATAATTTGTCGTTTTTCAGTAATAAATCGACTACTTCAATTGTCTCCCTGGCTTGCTCTAGCCTATATTTTATCAAATCGGCTCTTGTTTGTTCCTCTAATGTCATGCATAAATTCCTTTAAGGATTGCATTTTGGAATATTGGTTGTTTGCCCCGAAGAGAAGTCAGTTCAGCTTCTGAAAGAATATGAGTATCAATCAGTATATTGTTCTGAAGTTCAATGTCGTAGCAAATCTCAGAGATTCTTCGTTTTTGATTTCGATCAGGTCTATGCTTAAGAATGATCAATATATCGTAATCAGAGTATTCGTTAGCCACTCCTGAACCACGGGAACCAAAAAGTATTACTTCCAGAATATCATTTTCATACTCACCCCGAAGTTTATCTTTCAATTCTTTTACTATCTGAAGATCTGGGGCCATAATGATTGTCAAGTAAATTTAACTCCTTTCAAAGATAAGTAATTTTTGAAGATGTGCATTCAGCAGGTGACCTGAACAATTATTGAGCGGGTGAACTGAAGTCAACCGCTCAATAACTTCAGGCAGTTTTGGCTTCACGGACATAGCCTTCCTTGTATTCGGCGATGATGCTTTTTACCATCTGCGGTGAAACACGTCCATATACTTTGTCGCCCACCATCACCACCGGAGCCAACCCACAGGCGCCCACACATCGAAGGCAGTTGAGCGAAAACTTATTGTCAGCAGTAGATTGTCCGACTTCGATGCTTAACTGTCGTTTAAACTCGGACAGCACCTGTTCCGATCCCCGCACATAGCAAGCCGTTCCCATACAGATGGAGATGGGATGTTCGCCCAAGGGAATCATCGTAAAGAAGGAATAGAAAGTAACTACTCCATAAACCCGGGCAACTGAAATGTCCAGTTCCCTGGCAATCACTTCCTGCACCTCGGCTGGCAGATAGCCCAGTTTTCCCTGAACCTGATGCAATACATTAATCAGTTCACTTCCCTGATTTCCAAAATCTGAACAAATGGTTTTAATCTGTCCGATGGTCTTTTCTGAAAGTTTTATTCCTGGCATAGCGATGGATGTTACAAGTTTGAAATATCATTTGTCATTCAATATTCATTAGTCATTAGGAAAAAGGAAAGAGGAAAAAGGAATTTGGATTTACAGCATTGGATGCGGTAATAATACTTTCAATGCGAATTTTCTGTTTCATCTCTTTTTAATTTTATTGTGAATGACTAACAATATTTT
>Ga0118677_10003040_pt1 | contig 32629 bp, 29 predicted proteins | sample AliMusrvi5mmetaG_FD_86154 | JGI IMG/M metagenome (GOLD analysis project Ga0118677, IMG submission 86154) | reverse complement strand
GCCGAAGCCCGCGACCAGGCGCTTGAAATTTCACGCCTAAAATCCGAGTTCTTAGCCACGGTCAGCCATGAAACGCGCACGCCAATGAATGCGGTGATTGGGATGACTGACCTGTTACTACACACAGAATTAAATAAAGAACAACGTGAATACGCAAAAATCGTTAATGATTCGGCTCAACTACTTTTGAAATTGATCAATGATATCCTCGACTTTTCAAAAATTGAGGCCGGAAAAATCATCCTGGAAAAAATCCCCTTTGATATCGAAAATGCGATCGAGACATCCGTGGATATGTTTACGAACAAGGCCAGGGACAAAAGTATCGACCTTATTATTTATATTTCCAGGGACACTCCCAGGTTGGTTGTAGGGGATTTATTCAGGCTCCAGCAGGTATTAATGAATTTGTTGGGCAATGCGGTTAAATTCACCGAATCGGGGAGCGTTGTCATCTCAATCAGGGTCGAGGAAGAAAGAGAGCATTCCGTCCTGATCCGTTTTGGGGTTCGGGATACAGGAATTGGGATTCCGGATAATGTGCGGGAGCGCTTATTCCAGCCATTTACGCAGGCTGACGGCAGTACAACACGAAAATATGGTGGAACGGGGCTAGGCCTGGCTATATCCAAGCGTCTTGTGGAACTGATGGGAGGCGAAATTGGATTGGACAGCGAAGAAAATAAGGGCTCAACCTTCTGGTTTAACGTTGAATTTGATAAGCCCCAGGACCTGGTTGAAAACGGAGATGAATCGATTATCAGCCTGAATAATATCAGCGTCCTGGTGATCGAAAAGAACCAGGATTATAAAGAAACGCTCTGCCAATACCTGAAGGACTGGGGAGCCGAGGCTTATGGCATAAAATCCTTCGAGGAAATGGCAAAATTGTATAAGGCCAATGCAGAGTTTGATGTCCTTATAATCGACCAATCCAATATGACACGCCTGGATACATTTAAGTTCAGCCAAATCATGAGAGAAACAGTCAATTTGGCCAATACCAGAATCATATTTATTGGGTCAAGAGAGCAAAGAATCACAAAAGATTTTGGGGACTTTGGGTCGTCATACCACCTGGTTAAGCCCATAAAGCGGAAAGTGTTTTTCGAAACCATTATTAATGCCCTGACTGGAAGTAATTCCGCACCTCCAAAAGAAACAGATTCACCTTCGGAGCCTCTCTTTGAGATCGAAACAACCCCCGAACCATCATTTCGCCAGAATTTTGAAAAAAGTTTTCCAGCAGAAAAATCAGGGGAAGTTTTATTGGCGGAAGACAATGCGTCCAACCAGAGGTTGGCAACCCTGCAGCTGGCAAACCTTGGATTTGACAGCTTTTGCGTTTCCACAGGTTATGATGCTGTTGAGGCGGTGACCTCTGAACCGGAACGCTTTAAATTTATTTTGATGGACTCGCAGATGCCAGGGATGAACGGACTGGATGCAGCGGCAAAAATAAGAGATTTTGAGTTCACCCGCGGCCTGCATGTCCCGATTATCGCTATGACCGGAAATGCTTCTGATGATGACCGTGCAGCCTGTATGCGGGCCGGAATGGATGAATATATGAGCAAACCGGTGACCCTGGAAAAGATGATGCAGGTGATTAAACGCTTATTCCCGAGAGAGACCCTGCCGGGAACCGGAGTTTTCAAAAAGAGAAATAATACGCGCGAACTTTTCCCGACCGAAGTCCAGGACACATTGGATGAAAATATTATTGCTGGTATAAGACTGCTTCAAATTGAAGGCCAGCCGGATATTTTAACCGAGTTGATTGACTTATATTTTCGGGATTCAAAAACGATGCTGGCAAACATAAGAAAATCAGTCGAAGACCGGGATAGTTCGATGTTAAAGCGCTGGGCTCACAGCCTGAAAGGCGCGAGTTCAAACGTTGGAGCACGAAAACTTTCATCGTTTTTATCCATCCTGGAGACCCAGGCAGCAGGCTCGTATTTTTCGGACATGCCTGAAACCCTGGCAAAAATTGATAATGAATATTTAAACGTATATCGGGCGCTGGGACGGGAGCGTAAAGATGGATCATGATCAATATTCAGATTTATTTGCCTTAAGTCTTGACCACCGCAGCCACTGGTGTTAGAATATTTGCCGTTGCCCCCATGGTCTAGTGGTTAGGACACAGCCCTTTCAAGGCTATAACCGGGGTTCGAGTCCCCGTGGGGGCACCTAGAGCAACGCTACCCGAACCATTTGGTTCAATAAATTCTGAGGATTTTTTCGCCCAGCTGCGTTTTGAGCAGCGCCACAAATTGGCGAATTTTAATTACCAGGATTTACTGAAAAAAAGGTTCGGGTAATTTTTATATTCGGCCATTTCTAATCCATTTGAATGGAAGCCATAAAGCAAGAAAAATAATAGGTCTGAATTAGTCGAGAATAAACGATTTTTGGCTGGAATCTAAAATACCAGGAAAATCTATGTTGTTTCTAATTTGCGATGGAAAAACCTACAAAAAAAGCTAAAATATATTCGTTGCTTTGCCCAGTGTCCAACCCCAATTGCAGTTGGGCTGTTGTTTGGGCTTGCTGTGTGGATCCCATATGCTCCAGGCGGGCACTTTGGACTGGCGGGGATGTGCGAACGGGCGCTCCTGGTGGGGGGCGAGCTGAGCATTGCCGGCCGGCCAAAAAGTGGAACAAAAATCCAGCTCAAAATAAAATGATGCGTCGGATGAATGTCATTTTTTGCGATAATCAGGCCATTGTGCGCGATGGGCTGGAACAGCTTTTGAAGCTCGAAAAAGATATTGAAGTGTTCGGGCTGGCACAGGATGGCGCCGAAACCACGCGCCGGGTCTGCACGTAATATTCATCGATCAAGGTGCTGGTATTAACATAAATTGACGCGCGTTTATCCAGGTATTTATACAGCCATTTGACTGATCCTGATTTCGTTGACTTTGTAATTTGAACAGACGACGCGGTTTCTGCCCGCCTGTTTAGCCTCATATAACGCATCATCAGCAATCCTGATCACCCCTTCCAGGGTACTACCATGCATGGGATAGCCGGCGACTCCAGCCGAAAATGTGGCTTTAAGCTGCGTTTCTCCATATTTGACTTGCATGGATTCAAGCGCCTGACGGATTTGTTCAGCCCGCCCAAAAGCATCATCCAGGGATGCACCTGGCATAACCAGTAAAAACTCTTCCCCGCCAAACCGGCAGGCAATGTCTCCCTGGCGCGTATTTTTTTCCAGTAATTTTCCAACCGCCCGGAGCATGGCATCTCCGGCCAAATGACCATAGGTGTCATTAAAGCGTTTGAAATAATCAATATCCATTAACACTAAAGCAATGACCGTTTTTTCGCGTTCAGCCCGGGCAATGTATGCGTTGATAAATTCGTTGAGGTAATGCCGGTTATACAACCCGGTCAACGAGTCGCGAATGGCCTGCGCGCGCAGGTGGGCGATGATCTGGTTGATAAAGATCCCCACCAAAATGAAACAGACCATGCGGATGAGAATAATGAAATAAAAGGCGAAATACCTGGGGTCATCCATCCTGGTCAGGAGAAAAGCCAGGATGAGTTCAACTAAATTGATGACCACACTATACAGCAGCATAACTTTCAGGCTGTAATGCCAGGAGACCAATACCAGACCCATCATTAATACGGGCAGCTGCCTGAGGACCATTCCTTCCACGTTGGCCAGCGGTCCCGGGGGAAGTTGCAGATCAAACAGGTGATTAACCAGTATCGGCGCCACCGAAATCAGTGCAATCATTGATGGGATGGCCTTCCCCGCCTGGTTGATTAACCATCTGGAATAGGAAAGCCCCAGAAATGCCAGGGCAGGAAGGGTATTGATCAGGTGATACCACAGGATAGGCTCGAGGGGTCCATTGGCATTCGTGTAAATCACCAGATCAACCGCAACCAGGGATGCAAGATAGGTGATCCACATCCAGGCGGCGCTGCGCATTGCACGTAAATAATCGGGAGAATAATTAACCATAAACCCATATTAGCAGGTTGTAGTCAAACTGCCCCCTGACTGCTGTCATGGGGTTTCTGAAATCCATAGGCTGTTAATCACGAAACTGGTTCGCTATTTCACGGTCTCAGGTTGAAAGAAATGATTGCAGGTACTCTCCCTTAAAAATAGGAATATCTATACTTCAAAGAAGCCCGATCCACCCTTTCAAGGCAGGTAAATCATGTCATTCAAATCTGAAACAATCAACACGCCAGGACAGTCCAACCAAATAAAAGGTTTGGGATGGTTGATACCGGCAGCGATCATTCTATCAGGCGCATTCCTGCGCTTTTACCAGCTGGGAGCGAGCAGCATTGGCAATGCCTATTATGCCGCAGCGGTCAAATCCATGTTGACTTCCTGGCCCAATTTCTTTTTTGTGGCCTTTGAGCCGGGCGGTTCAGTATCGGTGGATAAGCCGCCCCTGGGTTTGTGGCTAGAAGCTATTTCGGCAGGTTTGATGGGCTTAAATGGCTTTGCGCTGGCTTTTCCCAATGCGCTGGCTGGGACCCTGGCGGTTGCGCTACTGTTCTTTATGGTTAAAAAACAGTTTGGCCTGGCGGCGGGAGCCACCGCCGCACTTGTGCTGGCCGTGACACCGATCACGATTGCAACGGAACGGAACAATACGATGGACGGCATGCTTGTATTTGCGCTGCTGCTGGCTTCCTGGGCGGTATGGAGAGCGGTGGAAAACGGGCGGGCAAGCGCTTTAATGCTGGGGATGTTGCTCATGGGTGCGGCGTTTAATATCAAGATGCTGCAAGCTTACATGATCCTGCCGGCACTGTACGCCCTTTATTTTTTCGGCACCGGTTATCTTAGCTGGCAGAAACGTGCCCTACACCTGGGCGCGGCTACGTGTTTATTGCTGGCGGTTTCGCTTTCCTGGGCCCTGTTGGTGGATTCCGTCTCGGCGGACAGCAGGCCATTCATTGGGTCCAGCACGAATAACAGCGTAATGGAACTTATCCTGGGACACAACGGCATCAAACGCCTGGTCAGTACAGATAATTCAAGCGAAACCCAGACGGGAAGTGAAAGCACCACGCTGGATATCTCCAGTGGCACCCCCAACGAGGTTGGGGCGGCAGGTGCACTGCGCCTTTTTACCGAACCACTGGCGCCGCAGGTTTCCTGGCTGTTGCCGATGGCATTGATGGGGCTCGCGTTGGGCTGGGTGATGGCTGGAAAGCCCAGCCCCTTGAATGACAGGCATCTGGCCCTGATCCTTTGGGGAGGTTGGCTCCTGCCGATGGGGTTGTATTTTAGCTTCACTACGGGGCTTTGGCACACCTATTACTTGATCATGATGGGTCCGGCCCTGGCTGCACTGGTTGGAGGCGCAGTCTGGGCATTTGACCAGGTCTTGAAAAAATCACCCGTTTTGTGCGCGGGATTGGTTCTGCTGTCAAGCGGCGCCACATTGGGTTTTGAGATGATGATCCTAAAAGGATACCCTGATGTCTTTGGGACGGCTTCAGCCCTTATAGCAACCGGTTGGCTGGCGGGCATAGCGGTCCTTGGTTTATTGAGACAGCGGACCAGGGCCCTGGTGCTGGTATTAGCCAGCCTGCTGGCGCCGCCGTTTATGTGGTCTGAAATGACCACCTTCAATCCCCAACCGGAAGTGGATTTACCCAAAGCCGGGCCGGGGAGAGGCCAACCGGACATCACCGTGCTGAACAATACCCAGTTAAAAGTGATCGATTACCTGTTGGCCCACACCCGTGCAGACGGTTACCTGGCGGCGACCTTGGACTCGCACGGCGCTTCACCCCTGATCCTTGCCACCGGACGGGCCGTGATGACCTTTGGCGGCTATGTGGGCAAGGACAATATCCTGACTCCCACGGGACTGAAAAAGTTGGTAGCGAGCGGCAGGTTAAGGTATGTGATCGACGACGGCAACCTGTGGGAAAAGCCCGCCATCCAAACCTGGGTGACGGCAAACTGAAGTGTGGCACAGGTGCCCGACGCAGGAACATCTGCAAACGCTTCAATGAGTCCAACGATTTGTGGGTTGACCGTCAACTTCACAAAAGTGTCCCAAAGCCTGACTGAGGATCAGATGACAAAATTGACGGCTTATCGCAAAGAGATGCTGGGGAATCTGATGTACCCCAAGGGAGCTTACTTGTACTCCCAGCCTATCGCAATGCTGCAGATAACAAACACCGATTTCCTTATCAAATGAAGTCATCCACCGCAGCAGCAAAACGCGAGGCATGGATGACTTCATCTCCAGGCGGCAGCGGGCCCTGAAAATCAGTTCAGCATTACGCCCCATCCTGGTCAATAACCGGGATGGTTTTTTTTTGAGACAGCCTCCACCACGGAGAGTTCCAGGGCAACCGAATTTAAGAATTGGTCCCATTTTTTGTCACCTTTTTCCGTCAATGACATCTAACTTGGTAGAAAAGCAATCATATCAAAAGATGTTTACCAAAAAGGAGATTATGATGAAAATGAATGAATCTGGTATCGATCGGGGTGTTCGGGTCATTGTCGGACTGTTACTGGCCGGTTTGGATCTGTTTGGAGTCCTCTCTGGTTGGGTTGGAATCGTTGGCCTGGTGGTCGGGGTTGTCCTGGTTTTGACCGGCATTGTCGGCTTCTGCCCGATTTACGCAGCCCTCAAATTGCACACCAACAAGACGGCTTAGTTTTAAGCCAGGCCCGGGGATTTCAGCTCCATCCCCGGGTGATGATTGCCGGGGGCGAGAAGGGTTGGAAGTGATGGACCGGAAAGATTTTTATGCAAAACTGAGCAATGCTCCGCGCCCGGTGATTGTTGATCTTTGGGCGCCCTGGTGCGGTCCATGCCGCGCGATGGAACCTGCCTTTAAACAGGCGAGTCAAAAATATAGCGGGCAGGTGGATGTTTTAAAGATCAATGCGGATGAATCGCCGGATGTGCTAAAAGCCCTGGGGGTGATGGGCATTCCAACGGTGGTGGCTTTTGCAAAAGACAAAGAAATTTTACGGCGCACCGGGATGCAGTCGGCCAGTATGTTGGAGATCCTCTTTGATGCGGCCGTAAACCAGCGCAGGCCGGATATTATTCCGCCCGCCCCCAATGACCGGATCCTGCGGACGGCGGCGGGCATGATCCTGTTGTTGATGGGCCTGTTCGCGGGAGGGTCATGGTGGTTAATCGGCATTGGAGCGGTCCTGGTTTTCAGCGCTTTTTATGACCGCTGCCCCATTTACCGGGCGATCATTCCGCGGGTCAAGGCGATGTTTCGCCAGCCCAGGCAAGCCTGATCATCGCCGCACTCCGCCAGGCCCAATTTGCCGCGGCAGCGGCCGGTGTTGGCCGGGCGGGTGTATCTGGAAGAGATCCTTCCCGGCAATTGCCCCGACCCGGCTTATAATTTATAAGATGTGTTCTCATAAAATAGGCAGGTCGATCGTTTCGCAGGGCACGCAGGTCAAATCATAAATACGGGAGACACTCGAAGCCATGATCGAAATTGATATTCCCGGGCGCGCCAGTTTATCTATCGAACATCTCGTGCTTGATTACAATGGCACGATCGCCGTTGATGGAATCCCGCTTCCCGGCGTGCTTGAAATATTGATGGAATTGTCGCGGTCATTAAAAATCCATGTGATCACTGCGGATACGCACGGGACCGTTCGCAACCAGTTCAAACCTGAAGCCATTTCAATCCATGTCCTCGAAAAGGAAAACCAACCTCTCCAGAAAAAGGCCTTTATCACCCAATTGGGGGCGTCCAGAGTGGTTGCAATTGGGAATGGTTATAACGACCACCTCATGCTCCAGAAAGCTGCAATCGGAATCGCGGTTTTACAACAGGAGGGGCTTTCCTTGCAGGCGTTGCTAAACGCAGACTTGCTTTTTACCAGTATTGTTGACGCATTGGATTGTTTCAGAAATCCAATGCGAATCACTGCTTCGTTAAGACGATGATGGTCGCGTTTCGCCGTAGATTTTCAGGAGGACCAGCCCTTCGAGATTGAAACAAGCGGGATGCCAGCCTGATCGGAAGACAGCACTTTAAAAAACCGGGCTCTGTCTTGCCTTCCATTCAAGGCTCACCCGGGTGCCGTTGCCGGGTTGGGATTGAATTTTAAGTTCTTCCCCGATCAATGCCGCGCGTTCATACATGCGCGCCAGGCCAAAATGTTTTTCCATCAGAAGAGCGGGCAGGTCAATTTGCTGCCCGGCGGGGATATCTTTGCCGTCGTCGCTGATGTGCAGTTCCACCGTCTGCGTGCCAATTCAGAAAGCCTTTCCAATGCCGCTATGCATACAGCTTTGCGATATCTTCATCGGTGCGGTTGCCGTGAATCTCGATTCTGGCAAGTTCCGCTTCAATTTGCCTGTATTTAGCATCTGTCAGCTCCACATCCGCAGGCCCCAGGTTTTCCTGAATCCGCTCAGGGCTGCGCATGCCCGGGATGGGGACGATAAAGTCTTCCTTATGCAGCATCCAGGCCAGGGAAATCTGCGCGGGTGAAGCATTTTTTTTCATCGCGAAGGTATGCAGCAAATCCAGAAGGGGTTGGTTTGCCAGGATATTCTTGCGATTAAAAGGGTAGGATGATTCTGGAGGATGGTTGTATTTTTCTGCAAATTTAACCGGTGAAGGCGGTACAATATGAATGAAGGTAAGGGATTTGAAAATCCGGATTCACGAAAGGTGCAGCATGATCCTCCCCAAAGACCGCGACCCCCGCTTTATCACCCTCCGCCGCGGCGGGACGCTTACAGATCCAGACCACCGCCTGCTTGCATTGTGGGCGGCTGTGTGTGCAGAGCATGCCCTGCACCTCTTCGAGTCGGTGAAGCCTTTGGACGCGCGGCCGCGTTACGCAATTGAGCAGGCGCGGGCATGGGCGCGCGGCGCTGGACCAGGTCGCGCATGGATTCGCCGGTGATGAGCCCGGTGACCAGGTAGGGCGTGGCGTTGAACTGGCCGGAGCCGCCAAGGTCCTGCGCATTTACCGCCTGGGTGGCCAGATCGATGGTGATATAGCCGTTTGCGGGGCAGTTGGTCTTGTACGTAGCGTCGCCATCCTTGCTGCCGAGGAGCGTCAGGCGGTTGCCCAGTTCCAGGAAGAAGATGGCAATGTTGTTGGTGCACGATGCCGCGAACCAGCCAGCCGGAAACTCCACGGCTTTGGGCGCGGCTGCGGTGAGCGGAAACGCGATGAGGGCGTGTTTCGAGCCATCGGGTTGGGTGGCAAGAACATACAGCGTGCGGGTTGTTGTGTCGGTAGAGGTGCTCAACCGCAGCCGTGCCAGGGGATTCACTGCACCGGGGGCTCCGCCGCCTCCGCCTCCGGCCGTGGTGGGTGCCGCCGGGGCTACCAGTGGAACATAACCGCTCGGAAAGTCCTTGGTGCTGGCTACTGCGCCGCGCGCATCAACCACGGCGTACTTCGCGGCTTTCGGTTTATCGGGGTCATCGCCAACAATCACTGCAAACTGGGTATTGGTGATGGTGACCGGCGCAGCCAAGACGTACTTGAGGCCGCCGCCGAGGTCCACGGTAATATTGGCCAGATTGACACCACCTGGGGCTCCCACTGCACCGCCACCGCCTCCACCTCCGCCTCCGGCGGGTGAGTCCGCGACCTCCCCGGTCGCGGAATTGAGCGTGACGACTTTGGGCGGTGTTCCGGCCAGTACGGCAGCGAAGTTTCCATTCGCGCCGGATGCCAGGCTGTTGGCGGCAGAGGGCAGCGTGACTGGAAGTTTGTCGCTCATTGACGGGTTGAATATCGCCACGTTCGGGCTGACCCCCGTGGTTGGATCCGCTGCTGGAGGGCCAACCAACGCTGCGATCGCCGCGCCTTCGTTGCTGACCAGGAATGGCGAAAGCGCATTCTTGTTGGCTGTGGTGAGGCAGCCATCGATTGCACTGACTTTGGAGCGGCTGAAATCGAACAGGTAGCTCGGGTAGCAGCCCTGATCGTCGCGGGCTCCGTTTGCCAGCACATAGCTGCCGCGCAGGTCGCTCGGAGTCATCGAGCGCAGATCCGTGACACCATCGGGCAGCGCCAGGAACTGCGTCGTAATGCCCGATGCCTTCTGGTAGGTCGCGCGATTTGCCGCCGTGTTGGCCGCGACCACCGAAACCAGGTCGCCCGGCTGAGCTGCTGCCGGAATATCGACGGAGATGTCGAACTCGCCGACGCGGGTTGGAGAAAGCACCGTGGTGGAGTTCGCCAGCAGTCCGCCGACGTAAACGTCTACCGCCGTGCGGGGCTTGATCGTGCCGTCGCCCGGTGCGCCATCGTCGACGCGGGTGTCTGTCACGCCCAGGCCCGTGGCGGAGAGCTTCAGTGTATTTCCCGTTGCCGTTCCCGCAACCTGGCCATAGCCGGAATCATTTGCTGTGCGCAATCCTGGCCGCACCGCGTCGATATAGATCCGGGCGGCTCTGCTGGTCGCGGTGCCCTTGCGAACCTGCACGGTTGCCAGCCCAGCTGCTGTTGCAATGGGGATCTGTGCCACCACTCTCGATGGGGAAATGGAATAGACCGGCGCATTCCTGCCATTCACGAGCACCTCGACCGCGGGATTTCCGAGCTTGGCCGGCCACGGGATGTCCTGTGCTGTCTCCGGTTGCGCCGGGCCCAGGTTCAGGCCATTGATCCAGATCAGGCCGCCCGCAGCCACGCGCGAAGGCGCCGGCTGTTGGGTGAAGGCGTTGATCACGCCACGGGGGCTGACGACGGGTGCGGTGGGAGCCTGCGCGAACATCAGTGGTGACGCAGCAAGCAGTAAGAAAAGTGCGGATAATTTGGACATACCGGTACCTACATCCCTTTAAACCCGGAATACCGTAGAAGTTCCGCTATAATCGTAAGACGCCCCCTTCATGACATCCGGAGTACAAGTCGAGACCCCGCCGCAAGTTAGCCATCGCGAAGTGCGCGCCGGCTACATCGGCCTGCTGCTGTTCTCCCTCGCACATTTCTTTATCGATCTTTACTCCAGCGGACTGGGCAGTTTCCAGCCGTTGCTGGTCCAGAAGTTCGGGCTGTCGATGACTCAGGCTGGCCTGCTGGGCGGTGCGCTCGTGTTCTCGTCCTCGCTGGTGCAGCCTGCATATGGCTACCTTTCGGACCGGTTCCATTCCAAGCTCTTCTCCGCGCTGGCTCCAGCGATGGCGGGGATCTTTATCTCCTGCCTGGGGATCGCCAGCGGCTTTGGCTCGCTGGTGGTGATGGTGATTCTGGGAGGCGTTGGCATCGCGTCTTTCCATCCACAGGCCTCCGCCCGGGCTACCCTGGGCATTGAAACCAATCGCGGCAAGTGGTTTGCCGTGTTCATCAGTGCCGGCACATTGGGAATGGCGATCGGACCTACCTTCTTTTCGAGCGTCCTTGGCCGGGTTGGGTTGGAGCGCAGCTGGCTGGCGGCGATCCCCGGAGTCCTGGCTACAGTGGCCCTCCTGTTTTTGTTGCCGGAGCTTTCTGCTGAAAGTCCACACCGGCAGAACAAGTTTGCCTGGGAGCCTTTCAAAGCAGTTTGGAAGCCGCTCACGATTTTGTACTTTCTGGTGTTTATCCGCTCAATCGTGCAGGTGACTTATGCGCAGTTCCTGCCCCTGTATTTGAATCGTGAGCGCGGCTACACCTATGAAAGCTCTACCCACATTCTGTCGCTCTATCTGACCGCGGGAGCGCTCGGTGGCTTCGCCGGCGGCTATCTGGCGGACCGCATCGGCGGCCGTAGAGTGATACTGCTATCGATGATCGGCTGCGTGCCGTTTCTGGCGGTCTTCTTCCTCACTGGCGGCGTGACCTCGGTTCTTGGCCTGGTGCTGGGCGGGCTGATGCTGCTGTTTACGATTCCTGTGAATGTGGTGATGGGCCAGCAACTGGCGCCTTCACAGGCCGGTACCGTCTCCGCATTGATGATGGGCTTTGCCTGGGGGATGGCCGGACTGATTTTTATTCCGCTCACCGGCTGGATCGCCGATCATTATTCGCTGCGCACCGCCCTCGGCATCCTGACCGTATTTCCGGTGCTCGGTTTTGTGCTCGCCTATATGCTTCCAAAGGAGATGTGATTCATGCGCCGCGCTGTGTGTCTGTTGAGTGGAGGCCTGGATTCCACAACCTGTCTGGCTTGGGCGAAACGCGAAGGGTTCGCCTGCTATGCGCTGTCGTTCGACTACGGCCAGCGGCATCGCGTGGAGTTAGATGCCGCGCATCGCGTGGCTGCGGCTCTGGGAGCAGAGCAGCATCGGGTGGCATCGATCGATTTGCGCATGTTCGGCGGCTCGGCTTTGACCGCTGACATCGACGTGCCGAAACACGGCTCCGCAGGCGCTGGCATCCCGATCACTTACGTGCCCGCACGGAACACGGTATTCCTCTCGTTCGCCCTTGCGTGGGCGGAAGTGCTCGAGGCCTCGGACATCGTGATCGGCGTCAATGCCATCGATTACTCCGGGTATCCGGACTGCCGTCCGGAGTTCATCGCGGCGTATGAGACGATGGCAAACCTGGCGACGAAGTCGGGCGTTGAAGGCCGCACCCACATCAAGATCCACTCACCGCTGATTGAGCTTTCGAAGGCCGATATCGTGAAGCTGGCTGCGTCGCTGGGCGTTGACCTGGGCCTCACTCACAGCTGCTACGATCCAGACGAAGCTGGACGTCCCTGCGGCGCCTGCGATTCCTGCGTGCTGCGCTTGAAGGGCTTCGCCGAGGCCGGTCTGGCCGATCCGCTGGAGTATGGTAAGTGAAGATCGCGGAGGTCTTCTACTCCGTACAGGGAGAGGGGACGCTGCTCGGGGTACCGAGCGTGTTTCTGCGCACCAGCGGCTGCAATCTGCGCTGTTCGTGGTGCGATACTCCCTATACATCGTGGCATCCTGAAGGCACCGAGTACACGCTTGACCAGTTGGTGGAGGCTGCGGCCCCCGCCAGGCACGTTGTGGTGACCGGCGGCGAACCGATGATCATGCCGCAGATGGTGGAGTTAACGCAGCGGCTTCGCGTTGCCGGCAAGCACATCACCATTGAGACCGCGGGGACGAAGTTCGCGCCAGTGGAGTGCGACCTGATGAGCATCAGTCCGAAGCTGGCTAATTCCATGCCCGAGGGCGACTTCGCGGTACAGCACGAACGGCTGCGCATTCAGCCCGCGGTGCTGCGGCAGTTGATGGATGGCTGGCCGTATCAGTTGAAGTTTGTGGTGCGCGAGCGCGGCGACATGGCTGAGATCGACGCGCTGGTTCGCGATTTAAGAGCTTCCACCGAACAGGTGGTGCTGATGCCCGAAGGCGTCGATCCCGATGTGCTGCGCGAACGCGGCCAGTGGATCACCGAAGTATGTAAAGAACGTGGCTATCGCTACAGCCCGCGCTTGCACGTAGACCTGTACGGCAACCGTCGCGGAGTATGACCGGGAGGGACGAGTGGACTTACAAACAATCTTGAATTGGGTTTCCGTTTACGGTGCGCCGGCGTTGTTCGTGCTGTTGATGCTCGGCATCGTCGGGTTGCCGGTCCCTGACGAAACGTTGCTGGTGTTTTCGGGCTACCTGATTTTCAAGGGTACCCTGCATGCGCCTACCACGTGGATGTTCGCCTTCCTGGGAAGTGCCTGCGGCATCACCCTGAGCTACACCATTGGCCGGACTCTTGGCATGACGGCTGTCACCAAATATGGCAAGTACCTGCATATCGACGAGCCAAAGGTCAAAAAGATGGAGGAGTTCTTCAAAGGCTACGGCCATTGGTCGTTGACTTTCGGTTATTACATCGCTGGGGTACGCCATTTTACGGCATTGGTTGCCGGCATGTCGAAGCTGGAGTTCCCCGTATTCGCGCTGTTCGCCTGGGGGGGCGCCGCAATCTGGTTGAGCACCTTTCTGGCGATCGGTTACTTCCTTGGTGACAAGTGGGAAGCCGCGGCGGAGAATGCTCACCACATCCTCTTGTACGTTGCGGGAGGAGCTGTGCTTGCGGGTATCGGCTACTATCTTTACCGGAGAAGAAAAAGCGGAGCCGATACTGCTCACTAAGGCTCGATTGTGTTACGCTCTAAAACTAGATTCCCTTGAGGAGGGGGATTTGCTTGTTAAAAGAATTTAAAGAATTTGCCATGAAAGGCAATGTCGTGGATATGGCCATCGGTGTGATTATCGGTGGTGCGTTTGGGGCGATTGTGACGTCTCTGGTCGGAGATGTGATCATGCCCGTGGTGGGAGTGGCCACCGGTGGTGTGGACTTCAAGGAATTGTTCATTCCTTTGAAGGGCGCTTATGCTACGCTGGCCGAGGCGAAGAAAGCTGGTGCGCCGGTCATTGCGTATGGTCTCTTTATCAACTCCATTATCAATTTTCTGATTATTGCGTTTTCGATATTTATGGTGATCAATCAGGTGAGCCGCTTCGAGAAGAAGCCGGCCGAGGTTGCGCCCGCGGCCCCGACCACCAAGGATTGCCCGATGTGCCTGAGTTCGATTCCGATCAAGGCTACGAAGTGCGCGCATTGCACTTCTGTTTTGGCGTAGCAGGTGAGGTGGTGTAGCGCGGACACTTTGTCTGCCGTCTCGACAATCGTGTCGAGACGTGCCCTGGGAAAAGACGCGTCGAGATGAGTCTCGACGCGGCAGACACGAGTGTCCGCGCTACCATGCTAGGTTCGGGCGTGTTGTGACTTTGCCGGTGCCTGATACCGGACATTCAAGTGCGGTGTCTCCAGGCGCTGCTGGCCCTTCAACTTCGACTCCAGACAACTTTCCAGCATCCCGCTCACTATCAGTGTTCGTTCCACCGGATACGGCGCACGGCCGGTCTCAAACATCTCTTCGATCTTGCTCACCAAACACGCGGAATACGTCACGTTCGGGATCGGTGTGAGCAGGAACTGCGTCGAGACGTTGCCCACGCCGCGCACATCGGCGGCAAAGTTGTAGTCCTTCACGGCGCCGTTCAACATCAGCAGCGTGGTCTTCAGGCCGTCGTTGTGTTCGATGAAATATGCCGCCGGATTCTCCACGAGCTTTTGCAATTGTCCGGTCGCGACAAGGTTCTGCGTGCGGCCATCGGTCAGCGTGAGGCCCTGCGGCGTATCGCTGCGGGAAAGTGCCGAGACCAGCAGTTCGTTGCTATAGCGGCCCTCGGCTCCGGCGCGCCACACGGCATCGCCTTCCACCAGTTGTACCGACTTCACGCCGGTCTCGCCGCCGCGCCGGCGCTCGATCATGCACTGCATGGCTTCGAGGGCGTGGTAATCCATCGGATCGGAACCACCGACGCCGACCATCAGGGCGCTCTTGATGTCGCTGCCGAGCGGAATTTCAACATCGGGCAAGCGCCACGTCACGGGCAGGGAAGAGCCGGCCAGCATCGGGAACTTCATACGATGGCCGGTATCGACCATCCACTTCGCCTTCTCGAAGCTGTAGCTGAGATGTTTATCGTTGTAGACAGGCACTACGCGGCCCGACTTCTCGAACACCTCCACCGCCTGCTTGAAGAATTCGTGGCGCGGATAGAGCACCTGCCCCTTTTCGTTCTTCGGATAGTTGCCGTGTTCGCCGATGACCAGCACGGCGTCCACCGCGAGTTTGTCGCCGCCGAGGCAGAGCGCTCCGGCGATCGTGGGGTAAACCTGGAAACCGTACTCGGCGGCGCGGATCGCGCTCTGGTCGCCCTCTGGCTTCTGGTCGACATACAACGACGCGACCTTCATGTTCGGGCGGTGCCAGCGGCCGTTCTTCGGATAGCCTTCGAGGAAGCGATCCACCATGTGCTGCGCGTGCGAGAGGTAACGGTAGATGGTCGTCACGACCGCAATTTTCTTGGGTGTTTCGTTGGCCATCGGTTAGCTCCTCCAGAAGGTCGACTCGCGTGTCGATTGATATTTGATCGCCAGGTGAGGTGTGTTCAGTTTCACTTGCTTTTGATACAGGCTGTCGACGCCGGCGGCGGTGAGGCCCGTGGTGAGCAGCGTGCGCTCCAGCGGATAGGTTGGCTTGCCGGTGAGAAACATCTTCTCCGCGCCGTTCACCAGCGGACTGAAGAAGTTCGCGAGGCTCGTGCGCGCGGGCGGCATCGGCAGATACATCTGGGTGGAGAAGATGTCGTTTGAGCCCTGCAATTGCGCGGCGAAGTTGAAGTCCTGCACCAGGCCGCTCATGAGGATCATGGTGCACATCAGGCCGTCTTCGTGCTGGTAGCGATAGGCTACCGGGTCTTTCACCAGGCGTTCCATGTCGGCCTGTTTGGGGAAGATGTGGTTGTAGCCTTCGCGTGCCGGGGTGAGCGTGTGGCTGCGGCAGAGGCAGGCTTCGAACAGATCGCGCGGCCAGACTCCGTCTTTGTGGGCCTTCCAGAATTCGGCGCCGCGATAGGCCTGGACCCATTTCACGCCGGACTCTCCGCCGGCGCGGCGTTCCACCATGCACTGGATTGTTTCGAGGCCGTGGAAGTCGTAGCTGTCCACTCCGCCGTAGCAGACTGACATCGCCTCTTTCACCTTCGCGCCGGTGGGCATCTCAAGTGACGGCGTGCGCCACGTGACTGGTAGGCTGGAGCCGGCCATGAAGGCGAAGCCCATCTTGCGAGACGTGTCGTACATCTCCTTCGCCCAGTCCCAGTTCCACGAGAGGTGTTTGTCATTGAAGACCGGCACCGTGCGATTGCTGTCCTTGAACACCTTCACGATCTGCTGGAAGAATTCGTAGCGCGGGTACTTCACCTGCCCCATTGGCGTGCGCGCGTACTTGCCGTGTTCGCCTACGAGCATCACGCCATCGACGGCGAGTTTGCCGGTGCCGAGCGTGAGGGCGTCGGCGATTGATGGATAGAGGCGCATGGTGGGGAAGCGCTTGCCGCGGTCGCGGCTGAAGTCGGTGGCGCCGACCTGGTCGACATACAGGGAGACCAGATCCATCGCCGGATAGTGATGCGTACCGTTCCAGCCGTAGCCTTCGAGGAAGCGGTCGACGATGTGTTGTGCGTGCGAGTACTGAAAATAAGTGGTGGCGACGGCGGCGATCTTTGGCCGCGCGGGGCGCCCCTGGGCTCTGGCAATCAGGGGCGCGGCTGCGGCGCCCAGCAGCAAATCTCTTCTGGTTATTTGCATGGGATTGCCTGTCATCTTACCATCTGCGTGCCGCTGGTGGAGTAGTTTGATCACACACGCCGAGACGAATCTCGGCGCGGCAGGCAAAATGCCTGCGCTACTGGCAGCGCAGCGTGGTTTCGGTGAGCGGTTTGCCGCCTGCTTCGAAGACGGCGTAGTTGCTGGCTCCGATGGTTTCTGTCTTTACCGCGGCATCATTCCCGTTAACTTTCGCGGATGACGTCTTCCAGTCCGGCGGCAGCAAAACGCGGAACTGCGTGGGTGCGGTTGAGCCGGTATGCGTGAGGGCGATGGTCTTTGCGGCGCGGTCGAGCTTCATGCGGTAGGCGAAGTATTGATTGCTTGCGGCGTAGCGGATTGTGGCTCGGACGGCTGACGATTTCGTGGTTGCCCAGCGCGGCGAGACGGTGGTCCCGTGTGTATCGCTCAACCCAGCGAGGCCTTCCATCAATGCATCAACCCACTGCGCCATGCCCCAGCCCGCGTAGCGGACTTCGTTCACTGTGCGCATGCCTGGCGTGCCGTCGGGGTAATACCAGACCTGTGCGCCGCCGGTGCGGCGCAGGTGGTCCGCATACTGCCGCATCAACTGCACGCCGTACTCTTCGCGTCCGAACAGGAATGCCGCGCGCGTGAGTTCGCCGCCGACCCACGGCATCAAGCCGCCGTTGGCGTAGGCGCCTTCCAGGCGGAACTTGTCTTTCCAATAGCCGAGGCGGTCCGGATAGCCGGGCTGCAGGCTCCACCACGGATACACGTCGCCGGTCTTCTTCTGGCGGGCGCGATACTCGTCGATGATCTTCATCGATTGCTCCGCCGTCGCCAGGCCGCGCGTCATCGCCCAGGTGTTGCCCATCGCGAGCTGTTTGGTCTCATCGAAATCGCCGTGCTCGATTGCGGGATCGAGGTGCACGTGATGCAGGAACTTCGTGCCGTCCCACAGCAGTTTGTTGGCGCGTTGGCGGTATTCATCGGACTCCTTCGCCCAGCGGTCCGCATCGGCGGACTTGCCGAGGTGGCGGTACATGTCGCTCATGGCGCGAAAAGCCAGCATGTAGCCGCTCTGATCGCAGGTGGCGATGACGTGGCGGGCGTTGCCTTTGTCGGTGGCACCGTCGATGTCATAGTCCCAGGTGTCGCAGCTGTGCTGGCGTTTGATGAGGCGGTTCTTTGCGTCCCAATGCTTGGGATCATGCGTGATGTAGTCGAGCGCCTTCTCCAGCTTCGGCAGCGCGCGGGCCATCCACTGATCGTCGCCGGTGGTGCGCCACGTCTCCCACACGCCGAGAGTCATGATGTATTCGACGTCTGACTCCAGGCCGACGCGCCACGTCTTGCCGCTGCGCTCGATGCCATCGGGGATTTCGCCCGCGGCGCTCTGCACTTCGAGGAAGCGGTCGAGCCCAGGCTGCATGTCGCGCTCCCAGTGCCTGTAGCCGGGGAGCGTATAGATCCAGTCGCGCAGCCAGATGCCATCGAAGTGGTTGGTGTCGGCGGAGATGTAGCCGACGAACTTGCCGCGCGGCGTGTTGTATTCGCGGCGGCCAAGTTGCATCGCGTCGCGGCTGAACGGATAGATCGCGTCGAAATCGCGGTCGCCCGATTCGATGGCGGTCTGCGCGTCGACTTTGAAATTGATGTAGCGGCTGTAGCGCTTCTCGCCCGGCCATGAGAGGTAGATGTAGTGCACGCCCAGTCCACCGGCCGCAGTGAAGCGCAGCTCGGCCTTGTTGTTCTTCAGCACGGCTTCCGATTGGAAGTAGGTGCGCTGTTCCGGATCGGCGACGCGGATGGAGCATTTGACGTCGTTCTTCGTGCGCCCTTGCACGCGGACGGTGATGGTATCGAGCGGACGGTAGGCCGTCGCGTCTGTCTCGATGCGCCCGTAGGCGCCTTCGGTGGTGGTCTTGCGGTCATCGGCTGCGAAGGCCGCCACGGTCAATAGTATTAGAGAGAATCGCATCTACTTTAAATGTACAGGTTGGACGAAGCCTCCGTTGCCTGCGGAATCCCACACGGCGAGCCGCACCCATTTCTTGCCCGCGGCGTCAAACGGAATGCGGAACTGCTGCTTGCCGAAGGGCGGCTTGTCGGTCTGGGAGACGATGTTGCGGCCCGTTGTGTTGCCATCGCCCCACACCACTTCTACGAACTCCAAGGGGAACGTCCATTCCACATCGGCGACCAGAGTGCGTTTCGCGCCCGTGCCTTCGATGGTGAATTTCGGGATGAGGATTTCTCCGCTCGTCACGAAGTAGTCGCCGGCGCGGATCGGCTTGAGGACCGAAGCCCAGCCTTCATCGAACGATGGCACTTTGGCGAGCCTCACATAGTTCACCTGTAGCTGGCTGTACGTGTCGTCATCTGGGAACTTCTGATAGGTGTCGCCTTCGGCGAACAGGTACTTCGGACCGGCCCAGTTGTTCATGTCGTCGAGCAGATCGAAGCAGCGCTTCTCACAGATGCGCTTTTCGGATTGATCCACGGGCAGCGATTGATAGGACCCGCCGAGGAAGCGGTCGCTCGCGAAGTGCGGTTTATCCTTCACTGCGTCCGGGTAGCCGCTCGAGCCCTTGGTGCGCGGATGCGCCTGCCACATCAGGCCACCTTCGCGGGTGAGCATCTGCAACTCCTCTGCCTCGGAGCCGACGTGATACACCTTGCCGTAAGTGGGGTCCTGCTCTTCGAACTGCTGCGCGCCCTTCTTCACCTTTGACCAGAAGACCGGCCGCGGCAGGATCATCGTGTAGTGGCCGCCGAACTGCGCGTCCGGCTCTTCGCCGGGAATGATGAGGAAGTCTTTGTCGGAGTGGCGGCGGCAGCCGTCGAAGTAGGTCTGCTGTTCTTTGAAGCGGATGGGGCCGGGGTCGGAGCCGTGGCCGTCGCTATGGAAATCGGACATCATGGCGATGTTGATGCCCATGGCGCGGAACGTGGTCAGCCATGGTGGCTGGATGTCGATGGTGCCGGCGTCGGCGAGCATTTCGTGGAAGTGCGTGTGGAAGTGGCTGATGGCCACTTGGTAGCCGGGCAGCGGCTTGTAGTTATCGTCGTGCGTGAATGCGAGCGCCGCGGCATGCGTGGCGTGGGCGTTTTCCGGGCTCAACAAATAGTAGACCGGCATGTGTTGCAGGGTGCCTGGGGGCGCGTTGTAGAGTGCGAAGTTCTCGGCAAAGTGACGGGACTGATTCACGCGCTTGTTCCAGACTTCGTCGGAGACGCCGTAGGGACGGTAGGCGTCCTCGTGCTCCGCCTGGCGGATACCGGCGGCGTACGTGCCGGCGCCGTCCTTGCGGTAGTAGAGATAGCCGAGATTGATTTCAATTTCGCGTGCGAAGAAGAACTTGTGCGGGGGAGGGAAGATGGCGAGCGCGCCTTGGGGCGATTCCACCATGGCGATGCGGTTGCGTGCACGCAGCGCCACTGCGTCGCGATTTTCTGCGCCTCCGAATTCGTACTTCTGCCAACTGCGCGACGTGTCTTGCCAGCTCATGCGCGGATTGGTGGTTGTGCGGAAGCCGCGCGCGCCGCCGTTGTATTTGTAGGCGACCGATGGTGCGCCGGTCTTTGCGATCACTTCCTGCCGCAGGAGTGCAGTGCCACGATAGACGGTCATTTTCAGGCCGCCGGAGAAGAGGCCGAGCGAGACGCCTGGGAAGGTGACTTCCAGCCGCGCGCCGTCGGTCGCGACTTTGCAGCCGGTGATCTGATAGGTGGCGGCGTCGCGGCGGATCTCTTCGGGCTTGCGCGGCAGGTCGCTGTTGGTGCCCTTCACGCCGGGGATGCTGAGCGGCGCGTCCCAGAAGGCGTTCCACTTCTGCTCTTCGAGATAGGCCGGGTCCATGCGGCCCAGCTTGCGCAACGGGGCGAGCTGCTGTTCGGAGATGCGGCGTTTGGCGGTGGTGACCTGGTATTCCGGCGTTAGGTCGCGGCCGAGCACGAGCCACTGGCCGCCTTGTTTGCGGATGGCGAGTTCGTGGATGAGAGGCTGTCCGTTGACGATCTGGAAACGGGCGCGGGCTGTGGAGCCGGCCGCGCCTTGCCATTCGAACTCCACGCCATTGGCGATGGTTGTGGCGCGTAGGCCGGGTTGGGCTTTGTAGGCAGAGAGGTCGCAATCGGCGGCGAAGGCGATCAGCGGCGTGGCTAGGGCGGAGAGGAGGAGACGGGAGAGGTTCACATAGATATACTACGCCGGAACGGCACGGGTGACCAGTGTGCGCGGAGACATATGAGTGGGATGCCTCGTGGTTCACGTGAAGAGGATTTTCTCAACGCCATTACTGTTTGCCACTCACTTCGGGACGGAATGATCTCAGCATGGTCATGAAGAGTGCCTCGAAATGCGGTCCCAATGTTTCCTTCTGGTCGTACATTAAGGATGCGGAAAGGAATCTACCCCTAAATTCCCAGTAGACACACACCAAGTGATCGAATCGGCCCTCCATCAACAAAGCAGGTCGATCAAAGGTTATGACGACTGATTGATTAACCCCCGTAGCGATGGGCAATTTGAGAGTTCTAAGTCTTGGTGAAACTGGTTCATTATAGGAAGCCTCAGTTCTGGCCAAGGCTTCCAATTCGGGTGCGACAGGAAAGCGAGCAGGGCCTTTCTCTGTGAATGCAATCATCGCTCCACCTTTGGGAGCCTTAAATCGGTGTAAGAGTTCCTCAGACTGCTCGGCACCTGGGCTGAACAGCAACGGAAGTTCGCTTTGGTCGACAAGTGTCCATCCGCTCGGTGGTTCAAATGAGAACTGGTATCTGGGGGACTTGAATCGATGTAGATTGGCGGCAAACACATTCTGGCTGATTGCTACCAAGCCTGAAACTAAAACTGCGATCAGCGTAAACAACCGTCCTCGCGAACTATCAGTACGTGGCATTCTCATTGCAAGGATAAATCAATTGGGCCAATAATCCCACTGCGGTGGCTTTGTTGGCCCAACGCCAGCCTACGCCGGAACCACTCCCATCACCACTGTATGGGGCGACATCGGAATCGGATGCTCGGTGATCGAGGTGTAGCCTGCGTGTTCGTACATCGCTGCCAGTTCTTTGAACGTGTACGCATCGCCGGAGGCCGTGCTGGCGAGCATGGTCAGGGCGAAGGCCGCAGGGGTGGGTGGCGTGACGCGATCGTCGTTGGGTACGAATTCGAGCGTTGCTACGCGTCCGCCGGGCCTGGTGGCGGCCAGCACTTTCTTCAGCAGTCCGACGCAGGTTTCGGTATCGAAGTGATGCAGGAAGTTGGTGAGCAGCACGATGTCATAGGGGCCGCCGTAATCCGCGTCAAAGGCGTTGCCGGCCAGACGCGTGAAGCGATCGGAGATGCCGGCCTTGTATGCGTTCGACGCAGCGACTTCCAATACCGCCGCCCAATCGAGCGCGGTGATGTGCGCGTTGGGATTCTGCTTTGCGACGGCGATGCCGAACAGGCCGTGGCCGGCTGCGATGTCGAGCACCGACAGATTTGCATCGGCCTGTCCATCGAGTACGATGGCTCCCAGTGGGCCTGCCATGGGCGCCATCATCGGCGCCATGCTGTGCGCGAATTCGACCCAGATGGGGTGGTCCGGTTCCACTGAGCCTTGGCCGGGCAGCGATGTTCTGCCGTTGCGGACGATGGAGGAGAGATGATTGTAGGGTTCGGTCGATTCGGGCGCGGAAAGAAACCTGGTGATGGAAGCGACGCACATGGGCGAGCGGGAGTCGAGGAACGCTGCGCTGGTCGAGGTGTGGCGATAGATGCCGTCGCTCTTTTCGAGCAGTCCCATGATCACCAGATAGTCGCACAGGATGCGCATGCCGCGTAGCGAGGCGGAGCAGCGGGTGGCCATTGTCTGGGCATCCGCCGGGCCTTCCCCTACTTTGTCGAATACTCCCAATTCCACCGCTGCCCGTAACGCCGCGGTCCGTTGATGGCCGAACATGATGTCGAAGATGATGGCGGGCGAGGGCCCGTGTGAATGGTCCATTGGAGTTCTCCTTTTCCTTGGTTCTGACAGTATAGCGTTACGCGGTCTGGAAGTAGCAGTGTTCCGGGGCGCGGTACCGGATGTTGAGTTGCGGAGTAAGAACTCGTGTTTTGCGTGCGCGGGATTCGAACAGGAAGGAGAGGGCACCCGTGGTGAGCAGGGTCCGTTCGATCGGGTAGACAGGGCGGCCGGTTACGAACAGCTCTTCGATGCAGTGCACCAGGCCATCAAAGTGTGGGAGCGGGCGAAGTTTGGGCGAGCCGAATACGGTGGACACGATCTTGCCGTTGAGCCTCGTGGCGAACATCCAGTCTTCCGTGTGGCCGGTGAGCATGAAGACGTTGGAGATGAAGCCGTCGTTGTATTCGAGCCGGAATAGCGCTGGTTTCTTCGCGTTGTCCTCCGGCCTGCCCGGCTTGTTCTGGAAGCCGCGCGCCAGTGCTTCGTCGAGCAGTTCCGACTTGTATTTCCAGACTTCCGGGCCTTCGATGAATTCCACCGCGCGGATGCCGGTCTCCCCGCCGCGGCGCCGCTCCACCATGCACTGCAGCGCTTCGAGTGTATGGAAGCCGTAGGCATCGAGGTCCGCATAGCCCACAGCGACGGCCTCGCGAATATCGCAGCCCAGCGGCAACTCCAGGTGCGGATAGCGAACGGTCAGCGGAATTGATGAACCGGCCATGAAAGGAAAGCCAAGTTCCTTCGACTGCCGGTACATCAGGTGCGCGCGGTTCCATGACCATGAGAGATGCTTGTCTGAAAAGACGGGTACCGAGCGATGGCTCGCCTTGAAGACGTCGATGATGCGCTCGTAGAGATCGAAGCGTGGGTAGAGCTTCTGGCCGCGATCGTTGGTGGGATAGTTGCCGTGTTCGCCAACCAGCAATACTGCGTCGACGGCCAGTTTGCCGGTACCGAGGGTGAGCGCTTCTGCGATTGAGGGATAGATGGGAAAGCCGTGCTTTGCTGCTACATCCCGACTGAGGTCCTTCGCTGCGATCTGGTCCGTATACATGGAGACCATGCGCGTGCGCGGTTCCTGCTTGACGTTGTTCGGGTGATAGCCTTCGAGCAGGCGGCTGCAAATCACGTCGGCGTGGGAGTAGTAGCGGTACTCGGTTACGATAGCCGCCACGGTCTTTCTGCGGGGCAGGGCCGCGGCGAGGAAGGTGCGTCGTTTCATTTATTAGAAACTACTGTACAACGGCTTGGGTGCGCCAGTTGAACTTCAGGGTCAGGATGCGGAAGGTGAAGCCGGTGGCGATCCCGAGTGGCGTTGCGACTCCCCGGCTCAGTCCGGCGAGCGACGCCAGTACGAAGACCGCCGAGGCACACAGAGCCACGATCACGTAAAGTTGTCCGCGCAGGAAGACGCGCGGTGGGCAACCGCTGAGAACGTCGCGCCAGGCGCCGCCTCCGGCAGCCGTGACCACACCGAGCAGGATGGCCGGTAGCAGGGTCATGTTTGCGTCGAGCGCGCGAGTGGAGCCGGCTACGGAGAAGAGTCCGAGTGCCGCTGCGTCCATGATCAGGATGGCTTTGGCCGTGCCTTTCCCCAGCCTTGCATGGAACAGCAGAGTGAGCAGGGCGGCTGTTAAGGCCACACCAAGATAGAGAGGATTGGTGAGTGCGAGTGGCGCACCACGGCCGAGCAGCACGTCGCGGGTCATGCCGCCGCCCAGTGCGGCAGCTAGCGCCAGGCCGACTACTCCTACCGCGTCGAATTGAACGCGACGGTCGCGGATGGTTTCGAGGGCACCGTCCATGGCGCCCGCAAAGATGCCGAGGTAGTCGAGCAGAGTGAATAGAGCGGTGGGTTCCATCCGGGTCTATTCATTATCGCTCCAGAAGCCGTGAAAAGATGCGCTCGCAAGCGAGCTGGCAGGCGAAACCGCCTAATGCCAGATCGTTTTTGCGGTTTTGTAGCGCGCGCATTCTTGCGTGCCGCCTCGACATTCTTGTCGAGGTCTGGTTCGGCGCTGAAAACAAAACGTCGAGACGAATCTCGACGCTGCAGACATGAATGTCCGCGCTACGATGTCACCAGAAGAGAATTGGTGATTTGCGAAAAACTATGCGGCATTGGGCGAAACCGCCTGTCCCACCTTTGCGTGGTGGGGCAGGCGGTTTCGCTTGTCGAATTCTTAAGCCTTCGAGAGTTCGCCTCGATGTGCCCACACCTTTTCGAAGGCATGCGCCGTTTGATCGATCAGTTCCGGAGCCTCGCCATAGAGCAACGGCAGGAAGATATGGTTGCCGTTCACGTGCGCATTGCCGGGCATCTGCTGGGGAATCGCGGGCTGATGATGCCACCATTTCGCTTCGGAGTAGATCTTCAGCTTGTGCTGCTCGGGGTAATCCCACATGGTGGCCCGCACGCCTTCGGCTTTGAGTGCGGCGAGGATCGCGTCGCGCGACATGCCGGCCTTCTTCGCATCGATAAACAGCATGTTGCCGTTGTAATAGACGCGCTGCTGGTCTTTGCGGCAACGCGGTTCAAACAATCCGGGCAGTTGCGTGAGCCGGTCATTGAGCGCGCGAATATTTTTCTTCACCAGAACATTCCGTTCGTCCAGTCCACGCAGTTGCTGGCGTGCGATGGTCGCGGCGAAGGGATGCATGCGGTATTTTTGACCGAAGCCGGTTCCTTCGTAGGCGCGGACAGGGCTATCTTTCGCGAACTTGCCGGGGTCCTCGTAATGGCCGAACGCCGCGGCGCGCTCGTAGTATTCGCGGGTCTGGTACATGCCCATGCCGCCTTCCACCGACGGCATCACTTTCGATGCCTGGAAGCTGTAGCAGCCCATCACGCCCCAGGTGCCCATCTTCTTGCCCTGCATGGAAGCGCCGTGCGCGTGCGCGGAATCTTCGAGGACGATAAGGCCCTTCTCCTTGGCGAACTGTACGATGAGATCCATCTCGCAGGGCAGTCCCCAGGAGTGCATGGGCACCATGGCCTTGGTCCTGGCGGTGAGTTTGCGTTTGGCGTCTTCCAGGTCGAAACAGGCCGTCTTGGGATCGATGTCGATGAAGATCGGCACATAGCCGAAGAAGCGCATGGCCAGGCAGGTGGAGAAGAACGTGTACGACGGCACCATGATCTCGCTTCCCGCGGGCAGATCGAGTGCGAAGTACATGCTGGTCAAGGCGCTGGAGCAGTTCATGTGGGCCTTGGTGAACGCTGACCCGGTGTAGTCTTTCCACTCCTTCTCAAAGGCCGGTAGCTCTTCGTAGAAGCGCGCGCTGTCGATCAGGTCGTGCAGCGCCTTCTTCTCTGCCGCGCCGTAGCGGGGCCATTTGGAAAGCGCGGTTTGTGTGGCGGCCGGGACCGTTATGGTTTTGGGTCCGCCGTTTAAGGCCAGGGACTCTTTGGCGTAGGCTCCGGCAACGCCAGCGCCTGCCAGCGCCATAGATCCAGTGGTGACGAAGGTCCTACGGGTTTCATTTGTGTCCGGCATGTCACCATAGTATATCCGGATCTGAAGAGGTGCAAGTCTGGAAAGGCGTCGGGGATTGGAATATCGCTCACTCACGTTCGCGGCTCGGCTAGTAGTATGCGATTGCTAGCCGAGCCGCGAACGTGAGTGAACGATACGATCAGGCGAGGGGCAAACTGCTCGACGCCTTGGTGTGCTGATCATGCAGTTCCACTAACTCCTTAAACGCCGGCTCAATGTCAAAGCCGCCGTGACTGGCCAGGAATTTGCAGGTCGCGTAAGGCGTGCATTTCTTGTCGTACTGAGCCTTCCACTCCTGGAAGCGTTCTTCATCGTAGGGGCCGGTGAACGGAAACCCAACCTTCAGCATGCGGAGTCCGCAGCGCCAGGGTTTGGGTGTGAGGCGTGCTCGGAAGGAGTCCTGAATCTTGCACAACTTGACGTACAGCGGATCGGAGCCGAATTGCGCCAGTATCGACTCGCTTTCGGGACTGCCAGCTTTGAAGCGGCGGTTGAGAATCAGCACGCGGTAGCCGGCGGCGGTGCGGTACACACGAACAGCCAGCTGATTGTCGAGGGCAACCCGTTCGATTTTGGAGAGGGTCGCCCGTGATTCCGCCTCGCTATCGACATCCACGAACATCAGGTCACGTGTGTTCAGGACATCGGCGCCGTAGCGGTTGCGCGTCACAATTGCCATGGGACCATCACCGCCATCGGTGAACTCCCGAAGGATCGGCTCGGCAAGTGCCCGGTCTCCATACGTGTATTGGCTCTTTGGCCGCTGCCCGGAGACAAAGACCGCCGCGATCCGTTTGATGGCTTCGCGCGCCGATGCGCGTGCCGCATCCAAACTCTCATTGGACCAACCGCGCACGGATAGTTCGAAATCCTCTCCATCGGCGGTGGTCGCCTGGCCGGTTTCCCGGACCCAAAATTTTGCCAGCTTCATGTGAAAAGTATAACTGGATTTAAAACACAAACGGCCGCCGGATAGGGCGGCCGTTTGTGACAACTCAACAGGACTTACTGTACGTCGCTGACTTTGCCGTCCATGAAGATGACCTTCATGTTGCTGTACACGTAAATCTGCTTCGGTCCCAGGTCGACGATCTGCTTTGGGCTGCCCATCGCATCAACCACCTGGCTGATGGTCTGGCCGAGTCCGATCGTGACCGGTCCACCCTGGGGTGCAGGTCCCGGTCCGCCGGCAGGCGGCTGAGCGCCGATGGAGCTATCTTCCTGGCGTGCTTCGGTCACCACGTCAGCCTCAACCTTATCTGCCTCACGAACCTGCTGTTGCAGTTCGTTGGCGATGGATTGGTCGGGTGGCGGAGCCGACTGCACGAACGATGCCGTCTGGGCCGGCGCTTCGGCACCGCGCGGCATGGCTGGCATACCGTTCTTGCCGGCGTTGGTCTGGAGTTCACCCATGCCCTGATTGACGCTCTCGCGCATCTGGTTGAGGGTGTCCTGCAGGTCCTGGAGCGAAACCATCACGTTGCTGCCCATGCGGCAATCGCCACCCTTGCTGGCCACGATCTGTACATAAGCGCTCTGTGCGTTGGGAGCCGGAGGGGCGGTCAGCTTCATCACGTCGCCGCGGGTGAGCGGGCAGGACTGGCCGTTCTGATCCTGCACGTCCATGTTGTAGGAGACTATGAAGGTGTGGCTGAGCCCATCTTCCAGCAGGCGCGGCAGGCCGCTTGCGTTCGGGTCAGGCATTGAGTTGCGCGAAATCGCCTGGCTTTCGTTGCGTTCCATTTCCAGCTGGCGTTGGACTTCCATCGCGATATCCTGCTTCACAGCCGGAGAAAGCGCGGGTCCATTATAGGCTGCCTGGGCGCGGGCGTTGGCCTGATCCTGATACGCATCCGCGAGGCGGGCGGCGATGATGTAATCGGCAAGCCACAGAGACGGAGTCGGGTAATAGGGCGCGGGTGTGAAGTAGCCGCCGTAGTAGCCGTACCAGGGTGTGCTATACCATCCCCAGCTGTAGCGCACAGGAGTTACCCAAGGCCTGTAAACGAAACCATAAAACACTGGATTATACGTCCGGACTGGAACGTAGACATTGAGTGAGAGGCCGCGATAGGAGTAGGGTCTGTAGTAGCTGTTGTAGACAACGCCGCGCACATAGTATGTGCGGGTTACCAGCGGCGTTCCGCGGTAAGCGAACGGGCGCTGTACATAACCGTGGCCGTTGCCGCTGGTCACGATGACGCGGTCGCCGCGCTCCACCACGATGCGGCGGGAACCACCGGCGCCGTGGGTGATCACCATATCATTATGGCGGATGCTGGCCACGCGGCCATCAGAACGGAACTTGGCTTCGGAGCCGCTGTTGGAGCGGTACGATTCAACCCGTCCGCTGGAACTGCGGACCACATTCGGGTTAGAGCGCGCTGGCGGGTTAGGCCCACGTGAGCGGTCGTTGCCGACGTTATTGCGGTTTTCGAAGTTGGAGGGCCGGCTGTCGCGCGTGCGGTCAGGAGCGGTCCGGTCGGGAACCGTGTTGGTCCGACGGTCGGGCACGGTCGTCGTTCGCGGATTGATGGGAGCCGAGTCAGCCTGGCGGGTGCGGGTACGGTCTACCGGAGGAGCCGATTCCGTCCGTGCCGGGCGCTCCGTGCGGGCCGGAGCGGGGGTGCTGGCCGGGCGCTCTGAACGGGCCGGGGCTGCATGCTCCGTCTTAGCCGGAGCCTTCTTGCGCTCTTCCTTCTTTGGCGGTTCATCCGCGCGCAACACAGAACTGGGAACTAGTAGAAATAGGCCTACTGCCGCCGCGAAACTGGTCGCGGTAATAAATTTCATGGAGCGGTGGCTGCTCATGGAACTCTCCTTCGCACGAATTGCCGTGTCTAAAGCTAATGCACCAACGCCATTAGCCTACCACGTTTGACGACCCGTGACAGCCCCCGGTTCCCTAAGTTTTCTTAATGTTGCCGCGCCAAACCACCCAGCCGTGATAGCATGAGAGGACCAAGCAAATGATCCGTTCCTTTCGTGGCAAGCAGCCTCAGGTGGCTGTCTCCGCCTATATCGATCCAAGTGCCCAGGTGATCGGCGATGTGAGTCTCGGTGAGCGCTCCAGCATCTGGCCGAACGCAGTGGTGCGCGGTGACGTTAACGCTATCATTATTGGGGAAGACACCAATATTCAGGATGGCTCGGTACTTCATGGCGACGAGGGGATTCCACCGCTTTTTATTGGAAACCGCGTCACTGTCGGGCATATGGTGATGTTGCATGGCTGCCATATCGAAGACGACTGCCTGATCGGTATCGGCGCGATTATTCTGAACAATGCCAGGATCGGCGCAGGGTCTGTCATTGCCGCCGGAGCTTTGGTGCCAGAAGGCATGGCGATTCCCGCCGGTTCGATAGCGATGGGCGTGCCCGCCAAGGTGCGCCGCGAAGTGTCGGCCGAAGAGCGCGAACGCTTCCGTTCCGGCGCGCAGCACTACGTTGAGTTGGCCCAAGAGTTTAAGCAGGAGCAGCTTTGATTAAAGCGATAAAAGGAACACGCGACATTCTACCTCCGTCGAGCGGAGTATGGAATCACGTGGAAGATGTTGCGCGGCGAGTCTTCCGCGCCTACAACTATCAGGAAATCCGCACGCCGATCTTTGAAGAGACGTCGCTGTTTGCCCGTGGGGTGGGCGAAGAGACCGATATCGTCTCCAAAGAGATGTACACGTTCGAGGATCGCGACCGCGACAAGACCTCGCTCACGTTGCGTCCGGAAAACACGGCCTCGGTCATCCGCGCCTACATCGAACACCGCCTCGATCAGCAGCCCGGCCTGCAGAAGCTCTATTACATGGGCCCGATGTTTCGCCGCGAGCGTCCGCAAAAGGGCCGCTACCGCCAGTTCTATCAGATTGGCGCCGAGGTCATCGGATCGGAGTCTCCGGCGGTGGATGCGGAGATCATTGAGATCGTCGTCGAGATCCTGAAGCGGTCAGGGCTGGACGGCTTCAAGCTCTACATCAACTCGGTCGGTTGCCCCACCTGCCGTCCGCAGTTCGTCGCCAGCCTCAAAGAGAAGTTGAAAGACGTCTCGCAAAAGATGTGCGAGGATTGCCAGCGCCGCGCCGAAACCAATGCCTTGCGCGTGCTCGATTGCAAGATCCCCGAAGACCAGCCAATTATTGAAACGCTGCCTTCAATTCTGGATCACCTCTGCGAGACCTGCTCCAGGCACTTCAATTTCGTGAAGACCTATCTGGACGACCGCGCAATTCCTTATGAGATCCGTCCGCGACTGGTGCGCGGCCTGGACTACTATACGCGCACGACCTTTGAAATCGTGCATGGTGCGCTCGGCGCGCAAAACTCCGTGCTTGGCGGCGGCCGTTATGACGGGCTGGCCGAAATGCTCGGCTCGAAAGTACACTCGCCGGGCATCGGGTTTTCCATCGGTGAAGACCGCCTGGTGATGGCAGTGGAAGAGGCGCATCCGGACATGCTGTTGCTGTCGGCAGACCTCTACATCGCGCCCATGGGCGAAGAGGAGCTGCGGCATTGTGCCGTGCTTGCCCGCGAATTGCGGGGGCAGGGAATCTGCGTGGAACTGGCTCTGGGCGGAAAGTTGAAACGCCTGATGGAGATCGCCAACAAGATCCGCGCACGCAACGTTTTGATTGTCGGTAGCGATGAGATCGCCGCCGGAACCTACACTTTGAAGAATATGATGACGGGCGAGCAGCAGAGCGTCAATCGCACTCAGCTCGCGGAAATATTGAAAAAATAATATGTCGGAAAACATACCATTGGATTTTTTGGGTGACCTGCGCCGCACGCACAGCTGCGGCCAGCTGCGGGCCACCGATGCGGGCAAGCGCGCTCTTCTCATGGGTTGGGTTCATCGCCGCCGCGATCTGGGTGGGGTGATCTTCATCCACCTGCGCGACCGCGATGGTGTTTCGCAGGCCGTGTTCCATGAAGGCGCCTTACCCGAAGTGCACGAGAAGGCAGAAATGCTGCGCTCGGAATTCGTCGTTGCCGTTGAGGGCGTGGTGGAAGTACGCACGCCGGAGACGATCAATCCGAACATCCCGACCGGCGAAGTGGAAGTCGTCGTCGATAAGATCTGGATTCTGAATGAGAGCAAGACGCCGCCGTTCCCGATGGAAGAAACGGTGGACGTTGCCGAAGACGCGCGCCTCAAGTATCGCTTCGTCGATTTGCGCCGTCCGCGCATGCAGCGCAATATCATTCTGCGCTCGAAGGTCAGCTATGCGATCCGCGAGCACATGGTGGGTGAGGGCTTCCTCGAAATCGAGACGCCGTTCATGACGAAGTCGACGCCCGAAGGCGCACGCGACTTCCTGGTGCCGAGCCGTGTGAATCCGGGGATGTTCTATGCCCTGCCGCAATCGCCGCAGATCTTCAAGCAGTTGTTGATGATAAGCGGTTTCGAAAAGTACTTCCAGCTGGTGCGCTGCTTCCGCGATGAGGATCTGCGTGCCGACCGCCAGTACGAATTCACGCAGCTCGATATCGAGATGAGCTTCCCGCAGCAGGATCAGATATTCGCTGTGATTGAGCCGCTGTTGAAGAAGGTTGTGAAACTGGCCGGCGGTGGCGACGTGGAAACGCCGTTCGTGCGCATGACCTACGCCCAGGCGATGCGCTCTTACGGAATCGATAAGCCCGATATGCGCATCCCGCCGTTCTACTGCATCGAAGATCTGTTTGCGGCCGAAGCGGCGCTCACCGCGCCCGGACTGCCCCTGGTCGCCATCCACATTCCGAAAACCGGACAGGTGACACGCCGCGAGCGCGATGAACTGAAGGCGTTCGGGCAGGAACGTGGTCTACGTGTTTATGACGATGTGAAGCGGTTAGACCGCGACTTCCCGTCCGAGATGGCAAAAGTGCGTGAACGCACTGGCGCGGCCGATGACGATCTGCTGGCGGAACCGGCGACGTTCAAGGCGGTGCTGGGAGATGGCAAGGTGATCGTGCTGGCCGGGGACAAGCCGCAACTGGCGGCGGCGTGCAAGGGGCAGGCGACGTATCAGGAGACGTTTCCGGGCGGGGGTCTGGTGCTGCAGGTCAAGGGGGCGTTTGATTATGACGGGTTTTACCGTTTCGCGACGACGTAT
>Ga0118677_10003039_pt1 | contig 32638 bp, 19 predicted proteins | sample AliMusrvi5mmetaG_FD_86154 | JGI IMG/M metagenome (GOLD analysis project Ga0118677, IMG submission 86154) | reverse complement strand
TGGCTTGAGCGGCAAGATCTCAGTGGCCGATTTGGTTTAGCGTGGAGGCAAAAAGGTTGCCGGGTGGTTGTGTTTCCATGATTATGTTGGTTCGGTTTCTTCTTCTTGTGCCGAGGATTCAGCGAATTTCTTCACGGCAGCGACAAATGCGTCAGGGCGTGAGAGAATCTTTTTGCGATTGACGGCGCGAATGTCGGTCAGGGGTTGTCCCTCTTCGAGCCATTCAATGGATAGGAGATAGGCAAACGCCTCTGCCTCCATGCCCTTAAACAAGGCCGCAAGCTTGTCCTCAGTGTCCTCCGGGCTTGGCATTGCCTTGGCGGCGGCGTCTGCAAATGCCTGCCATGATAGAGGCATCTGGAAGGGGAGATGGAAGCGGTTTTTGGCATCGAATGCCGGACGCCGTTCGGTGAACATTACCCGCTTGCCCTCGCCAAATGCTTTGGCTTTCTTTGCTCCTTGTTCCTTGCGGAAATTGGTCTCGAAATTGGCGAATAGAACGCAATCCACGGCTTCCCGCCATAGATCCGCCGCCCGGTCATTCATTTTGACCAAATAGCGGTCATACCGCTCCCCCTCATAGGGATCTTCCGTTGTTTTAATGAGCGCGTGAGCAATCGCCACGATGTTCATCTTTTTGCGCAGGCGAGCTAAGGACTTCAAAAATTCCTGCCATTGTTCGCGAGCTAGAACATACCCCTTTCCAAATCCACCCGCGACTTGTTCGATGGACTTAACCTCTCCCTCTTTGCATAAGTGCGCCCATAACAGAGGCTCTATCCAGTCGATTGAATCCAACACAAGCGTCTTGTATTGGTGGTCCTCCATAATCAAATCGTTGACCGCCGCCTTAATGTCCGCCCATGTTTTAGGTGTTGGGAAGTGTGGAACGTCTAGCATTCCTAACCCGTCCTCCGGGCCAAGAAAGATGGGGTTAGGTGCCTCCGCCCCGAATGTGGACTTGCCGACCCCATCCACCCCGTAAAGTAGAACGAAATGCGGTTGTGGTTTGATGCCGTGAATAACAGAAGTGAGTGTGGACATAAAAATTAGTCTTGTTCTTGTTCAGCCTCGAAGGCGGCGGTGTTTGCCATGCTGGAAAAATGCAATGACAACGCGAAGTCGAGGAGGGCGAGAAGCCATCCACCTACCCACACGGCAGCGGGAAGACAGATGGCGGCAAACCCGGTAAAGATTCCTAGGCCGATAAATGCACAGAGAGAAATCCCTTGCAGGAATGCGTATTTCATAGCGCGGTTAATTGGGTTCATGGTGATTCGTGGGCACGGTTCGCCCCGGATGTTTCGTTTTTATCCTATTTCTAACGGTGGACTATGTTTTAACTCGGTTCGTCAGACCGAGCGTCCGGGGCGGAAGGTTTGTTTTTCAAGGTATGCCTCCACATCGGCAATCCGGTAGCGGATGACCTTCGGGGCGAGTTCAATACGAGGAATTCCGAACGTGAAGAGAGTGGAGATTTTGACATCCAACATCCCGGCAACCTGAGCAGGGGACAGGAGCGTCAGGCGGTCCCCATGATTCAGAATCATGCTGGCAACCAGATCCCTGCGGACTTCCGTAAGCAGTTGTTTTTCTTGGGCCGGAGAAAGGGCGAAGGATGACATTATTTAGTAAAGGTTAAATAATACTAATAAAAAGGGCAGGAAAATTAAAAATTTTGATGAACCCGATCATACAGCGCCTTCGACAAAAAGGCGGTGAGGGATTCCCCACGCTTGAAGGCTATGCGCCTTGCGTCGTTTACAATCCTTTCGTCCACAAGTGCTTTAATTACAACCTTTGGAGGCGTATTTGGCGGGTTTTTCGGACGACCGGGACGCTTTTTATCCGGTGCTGTTTTCCTTGAAATTTGCTCTTCCGTTGCGGACATGGCGAAGACTTTGGGCGAATTTAGGGGGAAGGAAATCTAAAAATATCTCGGGGAATTAAATGGCCCTAAAAAACCCTTGAAAACCTCGCAACCTGTAGGTATTTTGACGGCACCCAATAAATGGGACTAGACAATGACCAAGCCAGACCCACGAAAAAACTCGAAAGCGGTAAAAAAAGGCCGATCACCTCGAACTAAAGCCCGACCTATTGGGAGACCCCCAATTCCAGAAACGAAACGACGAATAAAGTTGGGATTATCGCTTCCGCCTGATCTAGCAAAAGCGATTCATTTGTTAGCGGATGAAAACAATACAACCGTTTCCGCTATCGCAGAAGATGCACTTCTAAAAGCAATTGGTTTGTATTCACTAAGAAGAAAAGAAAAGCCATGAAACAAGATCCTGTTATTGTAAAATATCGTAGTGTTTCGATTACGATCTATCCAGCCAAAGGAAACTTTTGGCGATTCACAGTGAATGGACAAAGGATAGTGAGAGCTTCTTTAGAGAAGGCTAAAGACGAGGCTCTTACGTTCTGTAAAACCACATTTAACGGCGGCAACTCACTAGAGGATTACACGCCGGAACAACTCCGAGCCTGCAAGCGCATTATTGAGGCGGACCCGCAACTTCAACACGTTGACGAATTTGTTATCTGGCTCAAAAATCGGACAGCAAAGAAAAACTGTGGAAAAGCAGTTGAGGAATTCATGGCAGCCAAAGAGGACAATCAGGGTAAGTCACCTCATCACGTTCTTACTCTGCGGCGGCACTTGGCAGCGTTGCCGCACAAAATGAACCTCGGCGACATCCGCCCCTTAGACCTACCAAAGCTGACTGGTGAGCCTCGCACGCGCACGAACCGACGCAATGCGTGGATTGGCTTCTTCAAGTGGTGCCTTGACCTTGGATATATCCCGAGACCCATAGGCGGAAAGACGGCACCTCAATTGCTCCAAAAGCCGATTGTCGTCAGAAGCACGCCAGTCACCTATACCGCTGCCGAATTGCAAACCTTGCTCGAAAACGTCTCTCCTCAGTATTTGCCATGGATGGCACTAGCCGCATTCGCCGGATTCCGCACTGAGGAAATAATTCCTCACCCTACCAGTTTGAAACGACCGCTTGAATGGGATGATTTTAATTGGGATGCAAACATTATCACGGTCCGCCCGGAAACATCCAAAATTGGCAAACAGCGCACCGTGCCAATACTCCCCACCCTGCGGGCATGGTTGCTGCCTTACATGGAATGTAAGGGGCGCATTGGTCCGCGTCTTTACCCCTCAAACCGTCCAAACAAAAAAGCCATTGCCGAAACGACTCGGCTAGGTGACCTCATTGGAGGATGGAAAAAAAATGCACTCAGGCACAGCTTCATAACCTACCGTTCCGCAATGGTCGGTTTGGGTAAAGCCGCCAAAGAGGCGGGCAATAGTGAAGCCGAAAGCAAAAGATCGTATGACGCTGGGTTGAGTGAAGCAGAAGCAGAAAAATGGTTTCAGATAATGCCGCCACCTATGAAAAAATCTCATCCTGCCAGTGATAAAAAAATATCCCCAAATATCCCCGAGGCTCAGAACCGCCAAGCATCGTAATGAATCCAATGTCGCCGCAAACGATTGAAAATCAACACGTTAAGAACCATTGAGAACCAACACGCATCTCTGCCCACAAGGTTCGACTCCCTTACGGGTCGCCAGTATTTTCCAGCCTCCGCCCCAAGCGGGGGCTTTTTGGTTTTAAGCATCGCCACTCGCCCACCTTCCTTGAACGCCCAAGAAAAAACCGAATCTCTGCGGGTCCGCAAATGCGGGACACCCATCACCGCTCTCACGGCCTACGATTACCCTACCGCACGCCTGCTCGACGAATGCGGCGTGGATATCCTGCTCGTCGGAGATTCACTGGGAATGGTCATGCTAGGATTTCCCGACACCACCCATGTCACGCTAGACCATATGCTGCATCATGTAGCAGCTGTTGCCCGCGCCAAACCCGCTGCCCTCATCATCGGTGATCTGCCGATTCACAGCTACAACACCCCCAAACAAGCGCTTGAAACAGCTCGCGAGCTGATCACTGCGGGCGCAGAAGCAGTGAAATTGGAAGGCGGCATCATGCAGGCTGAAAAAGTCCGGGCTATTGTCCAAGCAGGCATCCCTGTAGTCGGCCACCTTGGCATGTTGCCACAAAGCGTTTTGGAAGAAGGAGGTTACCGCAAAAAAGGTAAAACCCCGGAGCAGGCCGAGGCCATTCTTCAGGACGCCCGGGCCTTGGCCGATGCCGGTGTGTGTGCAATCGTACTTGAGTCAGTTATTCCGGCGGCGGCACGTTTCATTACGGAATCACTGACCGTTCCCACTATAGGCATCGGCTGTGGGGAGCATTCCTGTGACGGAGAAGTCGCGGTGATCACTGATTTGCTGGGGTCTTTCCCCTGGTTCGTGCCGCCCTTCGCCAAGCCCGAGGCGGACGTGGCGCAAGCCACCCGCGAGGCCGTGGCACGCTACATCCAGCGAATTAGGACTTCTTGACCAAGCGGGGCTTGGGATGGGTGCGTTCGTAGGGAGATTCACCTGCGGCCAGACGGCAGAGACGGGCTGCACGCAAGCGCATGGCCTCTTCAACCAGATAACCAGTGTAGGCAACCGCTACAGTCAACAACAGCATCCTTTCAAGGCTTCTCATGGCCGAAACTTGACTGACCACCCTTCGGATTGTCAAGTCGGGAATGCGCGGTCTTTCTCCCTTTGGGACATTCCTTTGCACTGTTTCATGTTCCTTTCTGGTGCTGGAGTCCTTCAAGTTCTGGGTCTTCGACATCACTCCCTAACAAATTCTCATGGTAGGAGGAAAATAGGGGGAATTGTTTGTGGTACCAACTAGGGTCATGAATGATAGATCGCCGGAATCCACCCCCCTTTTCCACTGTGGATTTCCTTGGCTTGCCACTGGGGTTCTGCTGTGATGCGCGCATGCAGTCCTATCTTATCATGACCGTGCTGGGCAGTGACCGCCCGGGACTTGTAAACTCGCTCGCGGATTTGGTGGCCAAACACGGCGGGAACTGGCTCGAAAGCCGCATGGCCCGGATGGCCGGACAGTTCGCTGGAATCGTGCGCATCGAATGCGCATCGTCTGCAGTGGACGCCCTACTCCGCGAAATCCACACATCCGGCATCCCCGGGCTCACCGTCCAAGCCGTGCGAGAGGGACCAATGGAAGAGCCCCAAGCACGCCGCAATCTGTGCGTGGATGTAGTGGGCAACGACCGCCCGGGTATCGTGCGCGAACTTTCCGCCGCCATCGTCAGTGCGGGCGGCAACGTCGAAGAACTCACCACAGGCTTGGTCAGCGCGCCGATGAGTGGCCACGCGATGTTCCGGGCCTATGGAGTGATTTCCATCCCGGAAAACGCGGAAACCACTGCGCTTATAGGCGCCATCGAAAGCCTTGGTGGCGACCTAACAGTTGACATTGCTGGCTGAGCCCTTGGTTGTTGGTTAACACCATGGACTGAGCGCAAATCCAGTGCCACGGGAGGAATTTTTTGCAATCAAGCACTGCTCCGGGTTGCCCGTTAAACATGAACGTGCCAAGGTGACGCTTTACCACCGCAATGACAGCCCGACTGACCTGCCTGTTTCTTGCCATTCTCACCGCCTGTGCGGGGGCCGCTGGTGAACGCATCAATATCAACGACAAGAAGGCCCCAGAAAACCGCAAGGACCTCGAGACCATCCAGAACGCCATGCAGAAGGAACTGCCACAGTCCCGTGCAGCCACCGTCTGCATAGATGTCGGTAACGGTTCGGGCACTGGGGTGATTGTTTCAGCGGATGGACTGGTTCTGACTGCTGCGCACGTTGCCGAAGGCGTCAAAAGGAAAGTCACGGTCATTCTGGAGGACGGCACCCGCCTTGAGGCCAAAACGCTAGGACTCGTGGCTGACAAGGATGCCGCAATGATCCAGATTACGGAAAAAGGCACTTACCCTTTTGTGGCGATCGACCGGGATAACAGCACTCAACTTGGAGATTGGGTGTTCGCTCTCGGCCACGCGGGAGGGTTCGATAAATCACGCGGACCCGTAGTTCGTCTCGGACGCTTGGTGAAAATCATAGGCAATACGTTCCAGTCCGATTGTATCTTAATCGGCGGAGATTCGGGTGGTCCCTTGTTCGATCTCAATGGTCGGTTGGTGGGCATTCACTCGCGCGTTGGCCAAGAGTTGCAATCGAACATGCACGTGCCGATGGCTGTTTTTCTCGCCAACTGGGATGGTCTGACCAAAGGTGAGTTCATCGGCAAGGGGCCCTATGCTCAGAAACCGGAAAAAGGCAAAGGAGTATTGGGACTTGCCTCGGAAACCCGGCCGGAAGGCGGCTTGCGCGTGACTAAGGTGGTTGACAAGAGCCCTGCCCAAGAGGCCGGCATCGTGGAAGGTGATATTCTCCACAAACTCAACGGCAACCCCCTCGAACAACACGAGCAAATCCTCGATCTTCTCAAGGAAATGACTGTGGGTGAGGAAGTCACGCTCGAAGTTGAACACGCGGGCAAAACAGAAAATCTAACAATTTCCCTGGGTGAACGCTAATCAGATCGCTGTTATACTTTGCTGTGGATTACTCACCCAACTCCAGGCCCAGCAAAGCCTGGAGAGCGCCAACCGCACCGCAGGCAGCGCCGTAACCGCCACGTTCGAACCTCAGCGCGCAGTCCTCCAGACATCCAGCGCCCTCATCCTCGACGGTCGTATGGAACGAGCGTATGGCGTGGTCATATCGGCGGACGGCATGATTCTCACAAAAGCCAGCGAGATACTGGGCATCAAGGAACTGTCTGTCACTGTGGACCAAACCAAATACAAGGATGTGAAAGTTCTGGCAGCCGACTCCATATGGGATGTTGCACTGATCAAGATCGAAGCTGACAGGTTGGTGCCAGTCGTTTACGCGCCCACGAGCGACATTGCGGCCGGCACTTGGGTGATAGCCAACGGCGCTTCCTCCCGCACCAACCGCCGCGCACTTGCAGGCATCATCAGTGCGAGGATACACGAGGTTCCCATCACAGGCGGAGTTCTGTTGGGCGTGGTGCTTAATCCCAAACCTACCAAACTTGAGATCGACAGCGTCGATAAGAAAAGCGGCGCAAAGGAGGCCGGATTGAAAAAAGGCGACGTAATTCTATCTATCGACGGGAAAAGCGTCACACAGCTCAAGGAAATCGCTGAAATCCTCAAGGACCGCAAGCCGGAAACCACCGTGAACGTTACTTGGCTGCGCGGCAAAGTGGAGAAATCAGCGGACATTCGACTGATGGCTCGTAGCGAAATTCTAGGCCCTGAAATCAGCCGCAACGACATGATGAGCGGGGACTTTTCCATGCGCCGCGACAACTTCCCCCGCGTGATGGAACACGACATCCTGGCGAACAGCTCGATCATCGGTGGCCCGCTGCTCGATCTCGATGGCCACTGCATCGGCATGAACATCGCCCGAGCCAACCGCGCCGAAACCTTCGCCATCCCCGTGGAGGATCTCAAAGCACTCGCCGAACACCTGCCCAAACTGGCTGCCCAGACAAAGAAGTAGACGTAAAACATTGGGTCTTCAGCACCCCATGATCTGCGCAGAGAATGAAAACATGCGCATTGTTCTTCCCACGAAGTCCTTCTAGTGTTGCGTTTGTGAAACCACATCATCCCAAAAAGCCGAGCTTGCAAGCCACTGTCGGTGCCGCTCTTCCCCGCGGAACAGCTATGCTCGCAGATCCGCTGTTGAACAAAGGGACCGCCTTCACCGAAGAGGAACGGGACGCCTTGGGGCTGCGTGGACTGTTGCCGCCACGCGTATTCTCGCTCGAAGAACAAGTCGTGCGCGCCTACTCGAATTTCCAACGCCAACCTGAACCACTGGACAAATACGTCTTCTTGACCCTGCTCCAGAACCGCAACGAAACCCTCTTCTTTAAAATCCTCGAGACCTATCCCGAAGAGATGATTCCCATCATCTACACCCCTACCGTCGGGCAGGCCTGCCTTGACTACGGTGTAATCTTCCGCCGGCCGCGCGGCATGTTCATCACTATCCGCGAACGCGGACGCATCGCTGAAATCCTACGCCACTGGCCGCAGACCGATGTTCGCATGATTGTGGTGACCGATGGCGAACGCATTCTTGGACTTGGAGACTTGGGAGTGTTGGGCATGGGCATCCCGGTGGGCAAACTCTCACTCTACTCTTCCTGCGCCGGCCTGCATCCCGGATACTGCCTGCCCATCACTCTAGATGTAGGCACAAACAATGAAAGCCTTCACCACAGCTCTACCTATCTGGGCATCCCCCAGAACCGTGTGCGCGGCGTGGAATACGATGAATTCATCGAGGAATTCGTGACTTCTGTCAAAGCAGTGTTCCCAAAAGCCCTTCTTCAATGGGAAGACTTTGGCAACACCAACGCCTTCCGCCTGCTTCATAACTATCAGAAACGCATCTGCAGTTTCAACGATGATATCCAGGGTACTGCAGCAGTCGCCCTAGCCGGGTTGATCGCCGCCTTGCGTATGACTGGCACCTCTCTGACCAATCAGAAAATCCTCTTTCTTGGCGCTGGCGAGGCTGGCACTGGCATCGCCGACCTCTTTACCGCTGCCGCGATCGAGGCAGGCCTGACCGAAGACGAGGCACGCCAACGCTGCTGGTTTGTGGATTCACAAGGCCTCGTCGTCCGAGACCGCATGCCCGGACTAGCCCATCACAAAATCCCCTACGCCCATGAACACCCATCGGTGGCGAGTCTAGCCGAAGCGGTTGAAAGCCTGCGCCCCACCGCCTTAATCGGAGTTTCCGGCACGCCCGCCACTTTCACGGAAGAGATCATAGCCCGCATGGCGGAGATTAATGAGCGCCCGATCATCTTCTCGCTGTCCAACCCCACCTCCAAGGCCGAATGCACCGCCACTACCGCCTATCAGGCATCAGACGGGCGCGCCATCTTCGCCAGCGGCAGTCCGTTCCCTGCGGTGGAATACAAGGGGCGCACCTTCGTCCCCGGCCAGGGCAACAACGTCTATATCTTTCCCGGGGTCGGACTGGGGGCTCTAGTAGTGGAATCAACGGAAGTATCTAATGGAATGTTCCTTGTGGCCGCACGAACTCTTGCAGAACTCGTTACCGAAGAGGACTTTGCCATCGGGCGGATCTATCCATCTCTTACCCGCATCCGCGAGGTATCTATTAAAATCGCCGTCGTGGTGGCCAGGGAAGCTATTCGCGCAGAACTCGCGGGCATCACCCCGGATGATGACCAAATCGAATCTCTCGTGAATCAAAGCGTCTATCAGCCTGTTTATCAGAACTACATCTGACACACTCGCCCATGCTGCACGCTGGCAGAAAGGATGACTATCCGCACCCTCATCACCTTTCTGACCACCGTCATCCTCTCCAGCGGCGCGGAGACCACGCTCAGGTTGAGCGAACTCGCCCCTCAATCCGACAGCCAGGGCTGGGGGTCGCTGGCATTTGACGGGAGTGTCGGTGGCAAACCGCTACGGATCACAGGCAAGGAGTTCTCCTGCGGCTTGGGCGCACATGCCCCGAGCGAAATCGTATACAATCTGGATGGTCAGTTCCAGACCTTAAATGCCTGGGTCGGTATCGATGACGAGGTGGCGCAGCTCAAGCAAGGCAGCGTCGTGTTCCAGGTATTCGGCGATGGGCAAAAGCTGTTCGACAGCGGCGTGATGCGATCCGGAGACCCCGCAAAACGGGTGGCCGTTTCTTTAACTGGAATAACCACCCTTAAGCTGATAGCAGGTGATGCCGGCGACGGTAACAAGTGTGACCACGCGGACTGGGGTGACGCTTTTCTGGTAGGTGGAAAATCGGAGGATGCTTACCAGAAAATGGAAGCTAAATACGAGGTCAGCGCCCCGGGCATCACCGCACGCATAGATTCTCAGGGAAAACTCGTTAACTTTCTGGCTGGCGGACGGAAGTTGGAATGGCCTCTCACTGGACGGACTCGCATGGCGGGGTGCCACCTTGCGGGTGATATTGCTGTCAGCAAAACCGGTGGCAGCTACAGCTTCACCCGTAAGCTGGCGAATGCCAGCGGCCATGCATGCACAGTCACAGACCGATTTTCCCCTACACCCGACAGTATCCGCTGGGAAATTGAAATCAGCGGAAATGGCACCCCATGGAGCACGGATATACTAACTGAACTGGAATACCCGACCACCACAGAGACGCGTTTCTGGACGGCATGGTCCGATCCAGAACATCAGACGGAGGGCTGGCGCGATCCTCGCGTGCTGATGCCATTCTCCAACACGCGTTGGTCATACTCTAACCTGCAATTCATGTCACCCACGAAGGGAGATTTCTTCGCTATTCCACTGCTGACCGTGGCCGAACCCGCCACAGACACAGGCATAAGCCTAATAATTTCCCCGGAGGACACCCTGCTGGACCTGTGGTTGCAGACCCGTGGAAACGGATCAATGCGTCTGACCCGCCAAAAACACCGACTGGGTGGCGGAAACATTGTTAAATTCTCAATGGATATCGTCGCTCATGAGGCCGGATGGAGCGGCGGGCTGCGGTGGATGACAGAACGCTACCCGCAGTTTTTCAATCCACCGAATCGACACGCCGACGTAATGGCGGGTTGCGGAGCTTACTCCGGCTGCGAGGATCAGGTCGATGTGGTAAGTCTCAGGAAAATGTCCTTCCGCACCAATTGGAAACTGTCGGACGATTTTCCCTACATGGGCATGTTTATACCACCGGTGAAAGACGCTGATGAGTCGTGGACCCGCTCATGCGGTGAACCCGCGCCACCCGGCAAGAAGTCACAAACATCCTGCCGCCAGATGAACGACTACGCCCGTTACATGAAAGACAGCGGGTTCTTTGTCCTGAACTATTTCAATGTTACCGAGTTCGGAAAAAACATGGGCGGATCTGCGGCGGCTGGACCCGGCAAGCCGGGCGAGTGGCAGGATCCGCAGACTTTTCTTTCTAGCACATTCCCAAATGCTGTGATTCCGGGTTCCACTTTCTATGGTGCGAGGGTCATGGATTGTGGGGATCCGCCTTACCAGGAATTTTTGCTAGAGCAGACCCGCCGCCACATCCGCCTGCTTCCGGACACTGCAGGCATCTGCATCGACCGCATGGACTGGCTGCGAAACTACAACACCAATGCCGATGACGGGGTAAGCTGGATAAATCACAAATCAGCCCGAGCACTGACCGTTTCGTGGAAGGAACTGCAGGCGAAGCTGGGACCAGAAATGCACGCCGCAGGCAAGGTGGTATTCTGCAATCCTATGGACATGCGGCTGGACCTAATGAGGGAAATCGACGGGTTCTACACTGAACATGGAGAGTCCGGCCCCGGGCTCAATTCATTCGCTCTGCTGGCCTTGCGTAAACCTGCCATTACATGGACTTGCATGTGGTGGGACAAGCCAGTTTACGATCTCAAACCCGATCCGGACAGCTTCTTCCAACGGCATTTACTCATGGGTGTCTACCCTACTGCACCCTACCCCTTCAACAACCACGCCCTGCAACCCAGCACTGCCAGCGACCCCCACTATCTGGATTATGGCCCACTCATGGAAGCAATGCGCGGCAAGAAATGGGTACTTGCACCGCACTGTGTCGAAACAAGCACCCCCGGCGTGAAAGTGAACCTTTTCCAAGTGCCAGGCGGCTACGCCCTGCCCGTTACCTTCGGAGGAACGATGGATTCCGCTTCAGTTGTAGTCCGTAATCTCAAGGGAATGGACCAACTCAAATGCACAGCTATACATCCCGGAAAAAACCTCCCCACTCAAGTGCCCACCCGGATACATGATGGTGCGTTGGAATTACAGGTCCCGCTCAAACGCGGCTGTGCCATGCTCCTGCTATCTGACCATTTAGACCGGCATTGACCGACATCCACAGGAAAAAAGTGCGTCCTTCCGCCATGGCAAAAGGATGATTCTCGTCCGTTTTTCGCAATATCGATGAATAAACCACCGTAATTGTAATATTCTGGAGTAAGCGCCGCCACCCGCCTGGATTTCAACTCCCCTCACACTGATGAAACAAATATTCACGCTCCTCGCAATTCTGGTCTTACCGGCCTCTTCGATCGAAGTTCAGGTTTCTCCTACACTGTCGCTGCAACTGGCATTGGACCAGGTACGCAAGGCTCGCATGACACACAGCAAGGAGCCCGCCCTCATCCGCCTGCCAAAGGGAATCACCGAAATCGGCATACCCATCGTGTTGGGCGCTCAGGACTCCAATCTAACAATCTCCGGCAATGGTGCGACGCTGATTGGCGCTCCGATCATCAGAAACTGGCAGCCCCATCAGGGTCAGATCATGAAAACGGATATGTCGAAATTCCTGCCCGATAATTTCATCCCCAAACAATTACACTTCGATGACGAACGACAAATTCTGGCACGTTATCCGAACTACGTTCCGGAAGACCCGATCTATGGCGGTTGGGCGTTCGTGGAAGCAGGCGCTCCGGCCGGAACAACTTCAAAGAGCACGTTCTACGTCAAGACCCAGGATCTACGGAAATGGGCACACCCAGAGGATGTGGAGGTGGATATCTATACCGGTCCTGCATATGGCAACTCCATCAAGCCCGTCGTTTCGCTCGACACTCAGACTCATATTCTAACCACAACTGAAAACTCCGGCGGTTATGAAATCATCGCTTCCAACCGTTATTATTTTCAGAATGCCCTCGAAGAACTAGATACGCCTGGTGAATGGTATTATGACAAACGCACCCAAGTCCTCTACTTCTGGCCCCCACAGCCAATTGAGGGGCACGAGGTGCGCGTGCCTATACTTGAGAGTTTTTTTATACTCAAAGAGGGAGCCAAAAAAATCACCATCGAGGGAATCACCATGACCGGCTGCCACGGCACCGCTGTCACAATGTCCGGCGCTGAGGATTGCAGGGTGGAACACTGCATCATCACCAAAGTCGGCGCAAACCAGGGCAGCGGCATTAGAGTGAACAAAGGGCACAACGTGCATATTTCTCGTAACGAAATCAGCTACACCGGTAGCGCAGCCATCTTCATGAGCGGCGGAGACCGCCAGACCTTGGAAAGTTCGGGTCACGTCGCGGAAGACAACCACATTCATCATGTGGGGATTTACAATAAAAACTCCTCCGGTATCGATTTGTCCGGTGTGAACGTGACAGTGGCACACAACCACATCCATGACTGCCCGCGCATGGCCGTGCAAATGAGCGGTAACAACCACATCCTTGAATACAACCATCTCCACCACCTATGCATGGAAACCACTGATGGAGGCGCGGTATACACCGGCGGACGCGACTGGATCGGAGGACGTGGAGACATATGGCGCTACAACCTGATTCATGATGTCGTCGGCTGCGGCCAGGAAAACGGCGCAGTCAAACACCCGGCGTTTACCTTCGGCCTCTATCCGGATGACAATGCTGGCGGCATTGATCTTATCGGTAATATTGTCTATCGCATCGGATGTTCCCCGCTCCACATGCACAATGCTCGCGACTGCATCGTGGAAAACAACATCCTTGCGTTGGGGTCTAAGCGCCAGTTCGACTTTCAAGGTTGGCCTCCCACCTCAAAAATGTGGACAGACCATTTTCCTACCATGCTCAAGGGCTACGAGTCGGTTGCAAAGGAACCGGCTTGGAGAAAAATGCGCGGCATGAACTTTAACCCTAACGATGCAGTACGTGACGACGGCACCATCATGAGCGGCAACATTGTCCGTCACAACATCCTATTCGGCGACGCAACCCCCGGCGAACACTACGCGTCGGTGGGAAACGCCACATCAAAGTGGAACACCGTGGACTACAACCTCGCGTGGAATAACGGCAGCCCCATCGTCACCGGGGTCAAAAAATTCGATTCGGGCAAAGACAAGCCCGGACCTATCAGATCAATTCGAGACAAGGCTTCTGAGCTGAACATGGACGATTGGCACGCCTGGCAGTCCCATGGGTGGGATACGCACAGCATTGTAGCTGATCCACTTTTTGTGGACTGGCAACACAACGACTGGAGACTCAAACCCCAATCACCCGCTTTCAAGCTTGGTTTTAAAGCTATCCCGGTGGAGAAGATCGGCATTAGACCGTGAGCGCAGAAACAAACTTGTCGTTGACGACGCTGTGACGCAAAACTATCACCATCCCCTCGGAACTGATCCCACCATTTATGTATCACCTGCCACGGCCCCACCTGTTGTGCTTCCTCATAGCATCCACCCTGAATGCCGCCACACCGCAGGACTTCGCGGTCGACCTCAAAGCTACAGTCTCCGACACAGAGCCACGCATCACGCTCTCATGGACCCAAAGCCTGCAGGGAAATATCGCCTCTCAACAAATCCACCGCCGGCTCAAGGGTGAAACATATTGGGTGAATCTTGCAGACCTAACGCCTAGCCAGACATCCTACGCTGACACCACCGCGTTATCAGGTGTGGAATATGAATACTGGATGGAGCGCGCCCTCAAGGGCGAGAGGCTGGAAGTGGCAATGGGTTACCTCAGCGCCGGAGTGAAGGTACCTGAAGTACATTCCCGCAGCACGCTCCTATTAGTCGTGGATGACACGATGAGTGGCCCGCTAGCCACCGAGATCGCCATATTGACACGTGATCTCGCCTCCGACGGTTGGACAGTCCAGCGAATCAATGCCCCCCGCTCCGGCACGCCCACCAGCACCAAAGCGCTGATCAAGGCGGCATACAATGCGGACCCATGCAACATGAAAGCAGTTTACCTGTTAGGTCGCGTGCCAGTGCCATATTCAGGCTGGTTCGGTCCAGACGGCCACGGGTCCCGTGCATTCCCAGCGGACGGCTACTACGCGGACATGGATGGCACTTGGACAGATACCGAAAACTTCACTGCAGCTGGCACCAAAGGCCGCAATGACAATTGCGCGGGTGACGGCAAGTTCGACCAAAGCACTTTCCCAAAACCGCTCAAATTGATGTTAGGCCGTGTAGACATGGCGAACCTGACTCAGGCTCCTAGTGCGGGCACGTCAGAAACCTCCCTGCTACGCCGCTATCTGCGCAAGGAACACGATTTTCGCTTCAAGCAGGGAGCCTATACGGATATAGCCCGCCGCTCGCTCATTCGCGACGGCTTCGGCTATTTCGGCGGTGAGAACTTCTCAATGAGCGGATGGGCCACCGCCTATACCTGCGTGAGTCCATCATCCACCACACCCTTCCCAGTAGACAAGGCGCCAGAAAATGAATGGTTCGGCTGTGCCACTGCCAAGAGCTATCTGACAGGTCATGTCAATGGCAGCGGGGGCCCCACGAGTTTCCAAGGCGGCGGCGTTTCCTTCGAGTTCGGCCGCAAGCCGAGCAGGGTAGTGTTTCCCAGTGCTTTCGGCAGTTTTTCCGATGATTGGGACTTCGATAACGCAGCGATGCGTACGATCTTGGCCGGCAATACCACAGGGGACTCTCTCGCACTGACCTGTTATTGGACAGGTCGCCCGCACTATTTCACCCATCACCTAGGTATGGGCGAAACCTTCGGTTATGCCATCAGAAATACTCAGAACCTAGGTACAGTTTACCAGCCGTCCGGCAACTCTGCTGGCAACGTCCATGTCAGCCTGCTTGGAGACCCCACGCTGCGTCTGCACATGGTCGAACCCCCGCGCAACTTGACTGCTACCTCGGCCAACAGTCAGGTGAAGCTGACTTGGTCTCCATCCACCGAGGCTTCCCTACAGGGGTATCACGTTTACCGGGCAGCGACCACAGCTGGTCCTTTCACCAAACTTACCACCACACCGCTGTCCGCCACGACCTATACCGACACTACTGGAACTGCGGGACAGATTTATGTCTATCTGGTACGTACACTGAAACTTGAGACTTCCCCCGGTGGATCGTATTACAACCTCAGTCACGGCGACATCCTCTCGGTCACGGTTAACCCAGGCCCCAAGGCCGCCCCGCTCAACCCCAGCAATCTGACAGTAGTATTGGCGGGCAACGGCAAGGCAAAACTCTCGTGGACAGACAATGCCACTAATGGGACAGGGTATCGTATAGAACGCAAGACTGCTTCAGACGGGGCTTATGCCTCTTGCGGCACAGCCGCAGCTAAGGCTACCTCCTACAACGATGGTGACATGCCCACTCCTGGGAAAACCAATTACTATCGTGTATCCGCCATGAATGGAACCACGCCATCCATTCCTGTTGAAGCATATATTGAAACCGCTCCCGGAACCTTCGACTTCCAAGCAGTAGCCATGATGAAAGTAGCCAGAACTGATGGTACAGCGCGTATTCCCGTAGAACGTTTCGGCGGCATCACCGGTACAGCCTCTGTGACATGGACCACGTCTGATAGCTCCGCAAAGTCTGGCACACATTTCACGGGTGGCACTGGCACCTTGAACTGGGCTGATGGCGAGGGCGGCGTCAAATTTATCTCTATCCCTATTACCCGGACGTCCACCCCGCTGAAGGCCCGCCAGTTTCGCTTGGACCTATCAAAATCCACAGGAGCGGACATAGGCCAATACAAGACGATGGCCGTGGTGATTGAGGATTCCTCCGCCACCCTCCCAGAGCCGTGGAAAGAAGTGTCTATCCATGATGGAGCTAAACAAACAGTCTACTATACGGCATCCGCCGTGTTCGCTGAAGACGGAATCGGATCAACAATTTGCGGCGGTTACGGCCTCGACAGTGCAATGTCATGGGAAAGCGGCCATTTTATCTACCAACCTAGGACTGGCGACGGTATGCTGACCGCGTACGTGCCAGCGCCCACCCCGGCGCAGCCTGCCGGACGTTTCGCCGTCATGGTGCGGGAGACCACCGACTGGCAATCCAAAATGGCAGCCACGGTCGTGACGGGCGATCCCAAGTTGGGATCGAAGTTCATCTATCGCACATCCAACAACATCAACAGTGTTCTTCTCCCCTCCTCCACCAATTCCCAGGGCACGCCATGCTGGTTGCGGCTCGTGCGTGCGGGCAACAGCTTCACCTCGCTTACCTCCGCAGACGGCAAAACCTGGACCGTGCTTGGCAGCGCAACTGTAACCATGCCGGACACCGCCAACTGGGGATTCTTCCACATCTCGACGGGCGTGGATTACCACAGGAACCCGTTCAGTGACTATCAGCTAGGTGAGTTCCAAAACGTAATCTTTGAGAAACTGCCTGTCCCGGACCCACCGGCCAACCCCACTACGGGAAAGTCTACCATCGGTTCTATCCCCCTCACTTGGACCGTATCTCCCTCCGCTTCTAGCTACCGCATCGAGCGCCGAGAGGAAAACGGGGCATTCACCAAAATCGCCGATTTAACACCCGGGTCCACCTCAAACTTCAACGACACTACAGTAAAGCCAGATACCGGCTATGCCTACCGCATCATTGCCAGCAGCCCAGCGGGAGACAGCAGTTGGTCGCCAATCTTTTATGGAGCCACGCGCCCTTCCGATACGACCGCCAGACTTGTCACAGTGGCGGACGCCACCCTGAAACACGCCGCAGCCACTACTAACTTCGGTAAGGACAAGATACTTACGGTCCATGGTACCGATGAAAAATGCCAAGTCGGTCCCGTAACCAAGGCGTGGATGCGTTTCGATCTCAAAGGGTTGCCCGTCCTCAAGTCCGCCAAACTCAATCTGACTGTCTCCGCCACGACTGGCATCGAAAAAGCAGGCAATTATTTCGCATACCTCAAACTCCTGCCTGAAGCCGCCAATAACTGGGACGAAAACACCATTACCTGGGCCAATGCCGTGCAAAACAACACCATCAGTCCCGGATTGCTGCCTGTTGTATACAGTCTAGGCAGCATCAATATCCCAGATACGACTGCTATCCCTGCCCCTGGCACGGTTTTATCTCTACCTCTAACTTTTAGTAATCTCAACAGCCTGAAAAGCTCTGATGGAATCATCACCATTGCCTGCCATCCTTACGATTTCTCTGGTTCGCCGATGCCCGCAGCCATCGACTTCGCATCGCGTAAGCATGACAAACTCGCACCGCCCACCTTGGAAGTTACCTATGAGAACACCTCGGCGCTGCGACCATCGTTCCTCACTGTCACTCCGGTAGCCGGTTCCGGCAACACCCTGAAGTGGGTGGACAATTCAGACAACGAAACCGGATTTGAAATTGAACGCCTTACCCCCGGCGGCGCATGGACCCCACTGCAAACTCTTGCTGCCAAAAGAACTGAATTTACCGATGATGCCGTCCAACCGGGGGCGACCTACGAATACCGCATCCGGACCACCAGCACAGCAGGCGTTTCCTCATGGGCTGTTGCTCGTATCGCAAAGTGAAATGAGAGGCATTTTCCTGATTAGCAAGAGAGATTGCTGATATGGCTGAGCGCTGAAGCGCCGGAACCCGACGCACGATTTGGGGTGTGAAGAGAGAAGCAAATTATAACGGTTTGGTGATCAGAGACCATCGATTCACCCAAAAATTGAACCTTTGGCTATCAACGAGTTACAAATGACTTAGTTGAGAAAATAAGACAGAAGCCGGTGTTTCCTGTCCAGAATCAGCCAATATAGTCAATTGAACAGTTGACACCCCTCCCCTAAAACCTCAGGCTCCGATCATACTAAAGTATTATAGCGCCAAACAGTCGGACACAGACCGAATAAAGCATCATCCATATAAACCCGATGTCTTACCATAGCACAAAAACCAGCTTGATAGCTTTAACGATTGCCAGCATATTGTCACCCAGTCTTAACGGGCAAACAGCCGTCAACTATAATTTCAACTCCCTGACCGCTGGCACGTATCTGGCCAATCCCACCAACGGCTACGCCGCCGGCCAAGACAACTGGCATGGCACAGATGTGGGCAGCGTCCCTTCCTCCGCTACTACGGTGGAGACCAGCACCCTGGGAATCATGAATGGCGTCAAGGTGCTCTATGATCGGAGCAGCAGCAGTGGCGGTTCCACAGCCAATTACAATGCAAAAGACTTCGGCACCGCCTACAACGCAGCGGGAAATATTAGCACGCTCACAATCACCTTCAATGCCGCCAGTTGTGCCGCAGCGAACGGCGGCAGTGGCGGAGGATTCAACTTTTACCAACATTCCAGCGGAATCACGCCATTCTTTGCCGACACTTCCTCCACCTTGGGGGTTGGCATAGGCGTGGAAATGGGAGGAGGAGGCACCAGCATCCACTTCCGAATCCTTCCAGCCGCCAAAGGCACCATAGTTGGTTCACCTTGGGATACCACTCTCAACCTTAATCACTGGTACACCCTGCAACTGGTGGTCGATCCTACCGGCTTAGGTGGACACGGTTCGGGCTCCCTGTATCTAACTGACATAACCCAAAATGCAGTTAGCGGCAGTACGGCTTGGTCCGCACCCTCTGGACTTCAGAATATTGACATGAATTTACAGAACGCGACCGGTGCCAACGCATGGACCGCGGTGACCGGCGTGTCACTGAGTTTGGGGGGGGCTGGCATGGAAGTGCAGTCGCTCTCCATTACATCCACTAATACATCCAGTCATCAGGCCACAAGTTACTACGTTTCTCCCACCGGCAGCAACACCAACAATGGAACGTCGGTAGACACACCGTTCAAGAACCTCCAGCAAGCCGCTGACGCGATGCTTCCAGGTGATGTCTGCAACATCCGCTCTGGCGTTTACCGCGAAACGGTGACGATCAAATCATCTAACATAACTTTCCAACCCTACAATCCGACTCCTGGGAATTCGGCCACTGCCGAGTCAGTCACCATCACAGGGACGGAAGCAATTCCTTCAGGCAATTGGGTGGTGAACAGCACATCCACGGCCGGCACCACATGGTCGGCAGCAATCCCATCCGGCAATGGATCTGCCACTGTGGATCAAACCCAAGTTTTCCAAGGAACCGGCACCCAAACGAGTCTGACCATGAAACCCGAGGCCAGTTGGCCGAGTTTCTCCGGGACCAGCGGAACCACCTACCCATGGCGCAACAGTCGGCTAAACCACCCGACCAACCACGAACTTGGTGACTGGTCCTATCTGGACAGCGGTGCCTTCTCCACCGTGGCTTCGTTCACCGACGCCGAACTGCCATCCTCATACTCAAGCTTTCTGGCTGGCACCCTAGTCAACATTATGGCGGGCCCCGGCTGGGGAATGGCCAATTCCACCACCGTCACTTCATTCGACGGCACCACTGTGGTCACCAACAGCAACAACAATGGCTTCACCGCTGGCAACGAATACTATCTTATCGGTAAGAAGCAGTTCATGGCCCATACCGGAGATTGGTTCACCAGTGATGCCAGCACGCTGTATTTTCTCGGCACATCATCCCCGCCACAGAACGTCGAAGTCAAACGGAGACTCTATGGGTTTGATCTTGCTGGCCGCTACGGCACCACGCTCAACAACCTGAATTTCTTCGCCTGCACAATTAACACGGACGCCAGTTCAACTAACTCCACCCTCAATGGGCTGGTGATGAACTATCTGCAGCACGACCGGCAGGTGAACTGGGGAAATCTAAGCGGGATCGTGTTGTATGACAACTCGACACTGCGTAACAGTGAACTGGCTTGGGCCTCAGGTGCACTCCTCTCTGTGGCGGGCAACAATGTCAAGGTCATCAACAATTACCTGCATGATTCCGGTTATGTCCCCCAGGGGATACCGATGTTTGGGATTGGCGGCTCCGGCAATCTGATCAGTCACAATACCCTGAAAAACTCAGGTCACGCGCTCATGGGTGGCGGCAGTCCCAATTCAATTATCGAATACAACGACATGTCCAATGCCATGGTGCTGTGCAGCGATGGTGGGGTGTTCTACTCGAGCGGACCCGGCGGCAACATCGTTTTCCGATATAACCTGCTTCATGATTCATTGGGTCCAGTTGGTCATACTGGAAGTGGACTGGTCGGGTTCTATCTCGATAACCTAAACAGCAACTGGGTGGTCCATCACAATATCATCTGGAATATCAACAGCACCAATAGCCCCGGAAATTCAGCCAGTGGTTTTGCTTTATGGATGAACGCACGGACCAACACCAACATGGTATTCAACAACACCTGTTGGAATTGCAACGGTGGATCGCTTGGAACCAGTTTTCTAGGTGACGGCCCTACAGGCGACAAATTCTACAATAATATCTTCAACGGCAAACCCCTAGGAGTGGGAGACACACTGGGCAAGATGGATTTCCGCTACAACTACACCTCCACCACCGACCCCGGCTTTGTGAACGCTGCGGCTGCAAACTTCCAACCAGCCACCGGTGCCACCAACCTCATCAACATGGGCACTCCGGTCCCGGGAATTACGGATGTAGCCCCCGGCATCGGCGGGAACACGCCGGACATCGGTGCCCTCCAGTCCGACGGCACGAACTGGGCGGTCACCACAGGCCTCAACTGCGTCGGTTGCAACTTCACCTCACCGCCCAACCCGGACCCCACTTATGCTTCAGCAACCATGTCCTTCGTTAACAAGGTGCAGGACCCGAGCTTCGAGTCCGGGACGCTCTCCTCGTGGACAACAACTGGAAACCTCGGTCTGATCAACAGCGCTGCGTGGTTTGACCCACACGTGCGTAGCGGTGGCTACGGACTCCAGTTCGGCGGCGGCAACTCGCAGATCACCCAAGTGGTAACCGGCTTACAACCTAACAAAAAATATATCTTTCAGTGTGGGATACAAAAGAGCGACTCCAATGCCACGGTGACTCTTGGAGTGACTTCCTCCCCGTATCCGAACCGGGAGGTCATAGTAATAGGTTCGGGCAGCTCCACCGGAGTCTGGGATGTACAGCACTCCCAGACGGCCCCCATGATGTATGCAGTGCCCTTCGTCACGGGACCTAACAGCACACAGGCAACAATCTACGTCAAGGTCACACGGGCCACCGGCGCTCAAGTGGTCTCGGCCACCCCCCCCACGCTAACCACCACCGCCCCGACGGTGACGGTCCTTTCCACCACCAACACGGACACCAATTATTACGGCAACGCCTATCCATCCACCGGCGTCTATCTGGACGACCTGAGCGTGACGCTTGATGAAGGCAACAGCGACCCACTGCCGGACGGCATGCCCACGATCTGTTATCCATTCAACGAAACCAGCGGCACTGTGGCCCACGACGCAACCACGCGCGGCAGCCGGGATGCCACCCTCGCCAACGGGGCAACATTCAGGGCCAGTCAGGCGGGCTACGGCAACAGCTTCGCCCCATCCGCATCCGGCACAGGCAATGGCACCGCCACGGGCCCAGCCACAGTGGTGCCAACTAACAACACCACATCATTCTCGATGGCCTACTGGATCAAGATCAACAACAATCCCAGCGGCTCATGGCCATCAGTCGTCTCGCAAAACACTGGCGGCCAGGGATGGTGGGTCCAGATCAACAGCGGGGTCAGCGGTGGAAACTACAGCGTGGCGTTGTTTGATTGTGCCAGCGTGTTCGGTGGACTATACACCGTAATTCCATCCTCCACATGGACCCACATGGCCTTCACCGTTGATAGAGTGAACGGCATAGTCTCATATTATCAGAATGGGGCATTCATGGTATCCTATCCGCTGCCAAGTGGCGCAATCGCCGCCGCTGGCAACTTCATGCTCCACTGGGGCGGCGGCACCAGTGATTTCCAGGTGGATGATTTCGCAGGGTGGGACTACGCCCTGAGCGCGACTGAAATTACCGATATAGCATCTAGGGATCCTTCCATGGTCATGCGGCTCAACCTCAATGAAACCGCAGGCGCGAGCAAAGCATGGGACGCTACCGGACAGGGCAACAACGGCACCCTCAGCGGCCTGAGCACTTCGTCCTGTTGGATCGATGATTCCTTGGATTTAGTGCACACTGGCTCCACCGGATCCGCCGGTGTGACCTGCCCATCCACCCTCGCCGTGCCCGCCACTGGCTCCGGTTCCTTTACGGTGTCATACTGGCTCAAGGTCAACAGCAACAGCAGCGACGGCAATCAATACATTCCAGCGAAAACCGACGGCACATTGGGATGGTGGTGCGTGCTCTCGGGAACCGGCGGCACATACACCCTGACCTTCAACGCCAAGGGATCCGGCGACGCCAGCACCTTCAGTTATCCCACCTCTCTGCCCGCCAGTGGATGGGTGCATGTCGCCTTCGCAGTAGATCGTACAGCAGGCACCGTCACTGCCTATCAGAATGGGGTGAGCCTCGGCTCGCAGTCAGCCACTCTGGGAAGCCTCACAGTGACCAATCCCGTGTCCTTCTACGTCCAGAAGAACGCCGACGTCCAAGTATCGGACATGCGGCTCTACACGCGGGCGCTGGCGTGGTATGACACACAGTTCCTGCCCCAGCAGATCGCCTCGGCCCCTTATGCCTCCTACCGGATTCCGGATAACACGCTAACTACCCTAACAATGAATTCCGGCTCGCTCAGCCCGGCTTTTTCATCCGACCAACTGGATTATACCGCCAGCGTTCCGTATGCGACGACCTCTGTCACGGTGAACCCCACGGTGACCGTTGCGAGTTCCACCGTCACGGTGAACGGCGTGACCGTTTCATCGGGCACGGCAAGCGCTGCAATCCCGCTATCTGTCGGGACAAATAACATCTCCATTGCCGTCACAGCCCAGGACGGGGTGACAACCGCCAACTACACGATTGCGGTCACACGGCTGGACCTGGTGCCACAGACGATCACCTTCGGCGCTCTGCCGGTAAAATACTATGGGGATCCAACGTTTCCACTCACCGCCACCGCATCCTCCGCTTTGACTGTTAGCTACGGAAGTTCAAACCCCTCCGTGGCGACCATCTCGGGCAATACCGTCGTGATCCACGGCGCAGGCAGCACCACCATCACCGCATCACAGTCGGGGGATGCCACCTACGCCGCTGCAGCCGATGTGCCGCAGGTGCTCACGGTAAACAAGGCGTCGGGATCAGCAGCCCTAGGCAATCTGGCGGCCACATACAACGGTTCGCAAATAGCGGCCACCGCCACCACCACCCCGTCAGGATTAACAGTTTCCTTCACCTACAACGGTTCCTCCACCCCGCCGGTCAACGCCGGAAGCTATACCGTGGTGGGCACCATCAACGACACCAACTATTGGGGATCGACCAGTGGCACGCTCGTCATCAGCAAGGCAACTGCCCCCATTGTGCTGGGAGGCCTGAACCCGACCTACAACGGCAGTGCGAAATCCGCCACAGCAACCACCACCCCCGTCGGACTAACAGCATCGTTCACCTACAACGGTTCCACCACCACGCCTGTCAACGCCGGAAGCTACACCGTGGTGGGCACCATCAATGACACCAACTACCAGGGCACCTCCAGCGGCACACTGGTGATCTCTAAGGCCACAGCCACAGTGGCACTTGCCCCACTGGCGCAGACCTACGACGGCAGTGCAAAATCCGCCACCGCAACCACCACTCCTGCCGACCTATCAGTCTTGTTCACATACAATGGCTCTTCCACCGCACCGGTCAACGCGGGCAGCTACACCGTGGTGGGCACCATCAACGACACCAACTACCAAGGCACCTCCAGCGGCACGTTGGTGATCTCTAAGGCCACAGCCACGGTCGCACTTGCCTCACTGGCGCAGACCTACGACGGCAGTGCAAAATCCGCCACCGCAACCACCACTCCTACCGGCTTAACAGTATCGTTCACCTATAACAGTTCCTCCACCACGCCAGTCAACGCCGGGAGCTACACCGTGGTGGGCACCATCAATGACACCAACTACCAGGGGTCATCAAGCGGCACACTGGTGATCTCCAAGGCCACGGCCACGGTGGCACTTTCTTCACTGGCACAGACCTACGATGGCAGCACGAAATCCGCCACCGCAACCACCACTCCCGCCGACCTATCAGTCTTGTTCACATACAATGGCTCTTCCACCGCTCCGATCAACGCAGGGAGCTACGCCGTAGTGGGCACCGTCAACGACGCCAACTACCAGGGGTCATCAAGCGGCACACTGGTGATCTCCAAGGCCACGGCCACGGTGGCACTTTCTTCACTGGCACAGACCTACGATGGCAGCACGAAATCCGCCACCGCTACCACCACTCCCGCCGACCTATCAGTCTTGTTCACATACAATGGCTCTTCCACCTCGCCGGTCAATGCCGGGAGCTACGCCGTGGTGGGCACCGTCAACGACGCCAACCACCAAGGGGCATCAAGCGGCACACTGGTGATCTCAAAGGCTACGGCCACGGTGGCACTTTCTTCGCTGGCACAGACCTACGACGGCAGCACGAAATCAGCCACGGCTACCACCACTCCCACAGACTTAACAATATCATTCACCTACGACGGTTCTTCCACAGCTCCAGTCAACGCCGGGAGCTATGCCGTGGTGGGCACCATCAATGACACCAACCACCAAGGGGCATCAAGCGGCACGTTGGTGATCTCCAAGGCTACGGCCACGGTGGCACTTTCTTCACTGGCACAGACCTACGACGGCAGTGCGAAATCCGCCACCGCTACCACCACTCCCGCCGACCTATCAGTCTTGTTCACATACAATGGCTCTTCCACCGCACCGGTCAACGCAGGCAGCTACACCGTGGTGGGCACCATCAACGACACCAACTACCAGGGATCTTCAAGCGGCACACTAGTGATCTCAAAGGCTACGGCCACGGTGGCACTTTCTTCGCTGACGCAGACCTACGATGGCAGCGCGAAATCCGCCACCGCTGACACCACCCCTGCTGGCCTACCAGTCTTGTTCACCTACGATGGATCCTCCACCGCACCGATCAACGCAGGGAGCTACACCGTGGTGGGCACCATCAATGACACCAACTACCAGGGCACCTCCAGCGGCACACTGGTGATCTCTAAGGCCACAGCCACAGTGGCACTTGCCTCACTGGCGCAGACCTACGACGGCAGTGCAAAATCCGCCACAGCAACCACCACTCCTGCCGACCTATCAGTCTTATTCACATACAATGGCTCTTCCACCTCGCCGGTCAATGCCGGGAGCTACACCGTGGTGGGCACCATCAATGACACCAACTACCAGGGCACCTCCAGCGGCACACTGCAGATCTATGGCGAATCGATCACCGCCTGGCGCGAGCGTGTGTTTACCGCCGCCGAGATCCTGAGCGGTGCGGCCACCGACACCGCAGATCTGAATGGCGACGGTCTGACCAATCTGGCCAAATACGCCTTGGGAATTAACCCGCATGTCCCCACCCCGCTTGCCGCCGCAGTGCAAGGGCCGGACGGCCTCACACTCACTTTCACCCGCCCAAACAACTTGCCGGATGTCAGCTATGCGGCAGAGTCGTCGGATGACATGATTAATTGGTCGCCAGTGACGATCATACTGGTGACCGATGGTCCTGTGCAAACCATGCGTGCGGTGGATCCGCTCACATCGGGAGATCCCGCACGTCGCTTCATACGCCTGAAGTTCACGCGCTGAATCACACTCCCTGCCAGCCGAGCTTCTGGCGCAGCGCCTCATAGAACGAACTCCCCTCCAGACGGAACAAATTGAAGGTTCTGGCGGATTTCCGCACTTCAATGCGGTCGCCGGGCTCTATGCGCACCGTATCCCTGCCGTCCACAGTGAAAATCATCGGTCCGCAGTCTGCGTCTTCGGATGACAGTTCGATAACACAGGAGTCTGATAGAACCAGTGCGCGCTGGCTGAGGCTGTGGGGACAGATCGGCGTGACAAGAAACACCGCAGCTCCGGGAGCGACGAGCGGGCCGCCAGCGGAGAGCGAGTAGGCAGTTGAGCCTGAAGGTGTGGCTACAATCAACCCATCTGCCCGGTAATCATTCAGCATCTCGCCATTCACACGTGCTCTGAGGGAAACCAGTCGTCCGGTCTCTCCGCGAGCGACGGCGATTTCATTGAGGGCGGTGAATACGGCCTCCGGTTTCGAAACGCGATGAATGCTGGCCTCTAACAAAGTTCGGGCACAGGTGCTGTAATGGCCGTTAGCCACCGAAGCGGCAAACAAATCGACATCATCGTCCTTACAACTTGTGAGAAATCCGAGGTTGCCGATGTTGATTCCGGCCACGGGTTTTTCAAAATCCCCAAACAGGGACAGGGCCCAAAGCATGGTCCCATCGCCACCTATCACGGCCGCCAGATCCACGCGCTGTGCGAATGACGTCGCGGGAATCCCCCCCCCTTTACCCGCGAGCGCAGCGGTTTGTTCTTCCAACACCGTGGTGATTCCCCATTTGCCAAGGGCGGCTTGGAGTGCCCGCAGCGTGGGAATGGAGCCGGGTTTATGGGGATTGGCGAGAATTCCAACATTCACGATTCGCCATACTACTGCGGTTCCCCCGCTTGGCAAGCTACGGATGCACATGAATTCGCCAAGACCACCTGGCGGAACTCCGAACATTGGAAAATATCATATTAGGGAACAGTCACTTTTTACTTCATGAAGTTCAAATCCCGGAACACCCCGTTCCTTGACAAAAACCCTCAAAGGCAGCGTCGATCTCGTGGTGCTCGGGGAGAACGTGCTGCTTGAACGTTAGAAATCCCGGTGGCGAATCCTCCACCCGCGCCGTCACGGGGAAGTGGACGTAGATCACCGGCGTGTCGGGATCGCGGATGGCGGCGGATTGGATTTGCGCGCCTGAACTCCGGCCAAAAGAGTTCTTGGCAATGCGGTCCGGATCGCTAGGCTCGCGGCGGATAAAAGGGTACCTTGTATTCTCCGGATTCTGAAATCTAACACCCACTGATTTGTGAGAGAAAAACTGGATCTGTTGTATCAGCGCATGACGGCCACGGTACTGGGTGCGGACGAGCCCGCCCGACTCCTGCTGGTGGCTTTGCTGTCCAATGGTCATGTGCTTATTCAAGGGGCTCCGGGGGTGGGGAAAACGACCCTGGCCCAGACTCTAGCGGGTTGTATTGACGGGACATTCAGCCGCGTTCAATTCACGCCTGATCTCCTGCCTGCAGATATTCTGGGGTATTCCATGTACCGTCAGGAAAGCGGCGGATTTCAGTTCATTCCAGGTCCGGTGTTTCGCAACATTGTGCTTGCGGATGAAATCAATCGGACGAGTCCGCGCATTCAAAGCGCCCTGTTGGAATGCATGAACGAACACCAGGTGACCGTGGACGGAGTGACGCGGAAACTCGAAGCGCCATTTCTTGTCGTGGCCACGCAGAACAATCTCTATTCTTCCGGGACGTTCCCACTCCCGGAACCGCAGCTGGATCGATTCTTGCTCAGCATCGACATGAAGATGCCGGACGTCGAGACGCAGGCGACGCTGCTCCAGCTTCACGCCCTGCGCGCCCAAAACCCCCCATTGATCGAGCCGATCCTCCACTCGGACGATGTCCGGACCATGCAGGGGGAGGTTTCCCAAGTGCACGTCAGCGACCGTGTCTGCCACTACATTGCCAATTTCTGTGAGGAACTCCGCAAGCAGGAGAAGGATCGGAGCGGGCTGTCCGCGCGGGCTTCCATCGCTCTCATGCGTGCGGCTCAGGCGATGGCATACCTATCAGGAAGCGCCGTGGTGTACCCGGACCATGTTAAAGCGGTGGCCCGACCGGTGATGTCCCACCGGATTCACAGCAAGGACATGTTGCGGAATCACGCGGTGGATTCCGAGCAGCTCATCTCCGGCGTGCTGGAGCATCTTCCCGTCCCCTGACACCACTCCAAGCCATGTCCGATTCCGCCGCCATGCCAGGGGAGAGTCCGGCCCCGGCCCATAGCGTCCGACCGCGGCTGACTTCCCGCGGGGGCGGACTGCTGGCGATGTCGGTGGTGGCGGTGATCCTAGGATGGGTCATGCGGGAGCCGGGATGCATCCATCTCGGCCTGCTGGGGTTGCTGGTCCTGGGAGCGGGTTTCATATGGGCGGGGAGCAACCTGCGCAGTCTTTCTTGCGCCAGAACCGTCCCTGAATCCGTGTTTGCCGGGCAGCCATTTCCGCTTGCCCTAACAATATTTAACCATCGGAAACGCCGGGACACCTTTGCTGTGGAATTCGAGGACACCGTGGCGGGGCCGGTTGAAAGCGGCTTTCGTATCGATTGGCTTCATGCCGGCGGCTCGGCAACGCGGGAAATGCAGTCCCGGGTGTCCGGACGCGGTCTGCTTCATCAGGCGCAAACCCGTTTTGAGTCCATGTTTCCACTGGGGTTGTGGATGTCGCGCATCGAACTGGAAAGCAACCTGGAAATGACGGTGTTTCCGCGGCCTGTTCCACCAAGAATGTTTGAAGACCCGGAGTTGCTGACTTTGTTAGAGGCGAATGGGACGGAATCCGTGTTGACGCATTGGGATGGTGATTTTCATGGCCTGCGGGAGTTTCAACCGGGGGATCGCTTGAAATTGATCCACTGGCCTACCAGCGCCAGGAGTCGTCATTTGGTTGTCAGGCAATTCGACCGCCGGCTGCCCGGCCGGGTTACCATTGTATTCCATTCGATTTTTCCGGATTCGAAACCGCAGCCGGGCGCCGTCTTCGAAAGTGCCTTGGAACTGCTCTGCGGCATGCTCCTGATCTTCCGTGACCGGGGCACTCCGGTGGACATGATCGCATCGTTCAATGCATGGCAGCCGATGCAGGTAGAATCGCATGGCCAACTTCATGCGGCGCTGCGGACACTGGCGACGGCAAAGCGGATGGCCGAGAGGAATTTCAGCGCGCTTCATGCGGCGCTCGAACGTGCGGAGGCGGGACACCGAGTGATTGTTCTCAGTGACGTGCCGATCAAAGAATGGGAGAGTCATCTGCTGGAGCTGCCCTGCGTGACCATTTGCCTGAGCATTCAGGAGATGTTTATCCGCCAGTCTCGCATGGTGCCGCAAAAACCCGTTTCCATCGTCCAAGGTGAACTGCCATGAGAGTCGCACTGCTCATCAACTGGTTCATGCTGGTCCTCGAGGGAGGCATGGCGTGGCGTGCGGGTGGATCACCGTTTTTGCTGATAGGGTCGATGGTGGTGGTGTTCTTGTATGCGCTGCTCGGCAGCAGGTCGGGCCGGGTGGCCGAGCTCACCAGATTTGTCGCCAGTACCGCGCTCGTGACCCTCTGTCTGCGATACCATGGGGATGACCCAAACGTGTCATGGCTCTGCCTGCTGGCCCTGCCCCACATCCTGGCCGTCACGCATTTCATTTGGGAACTCCAGCATGCGGGTGCTGCCAAGGATGATAAATTCATCGAGATCCGGCGCGTTGTTCCCACTCTGGGATTTTACGCGTCCCTGGGGCTGGCGTTCCTGATGTTGCGTGCGGATCTGTTGAAATTGGATCGCTCCACCGGGATGATGCTGGCGGTTGTCATTTCGCTGCTGGGATTGGTCGCTTGGGAAGCGGGTCGCGTGGGGCGCCTCAAGAAGGGCGAAGCCGCCGGTGATCTATCAGGCAAGGGCGCGGCTGCCCGCATCGCGCTCGTGGAGCTGGGAGTGATGGTGTTTGCGCTGATCTTCGCAGTGGCGCTTCCGGTTGTCTCGGATGCCTTGTGTCGCTTTTCCCACAAGCCGGAGTTTCCGCGCCACCTTCCCGAGTCGGGTTCGGAACGACTGTCCGCCACCCTACCCGGCAGTTCCGATGGGACCCGATCCGGTGAGGAGTCCGATTCTGACTCGGGAACCGGGGTAATAGATCACGCGGGGCCGTCCAGGCTTCCGGTGCGCGGCACGCTCGAACTGTCGGAGGAAGTCCGAGTGGAGCTCAAATTCGGAGATCCCGCCCAAGCAAAAACCTTGATCGGACAGGGGCCGCTCTATGTGCGCACGCTTGCCGCAGGCACGTTCCAGGACGACCAGTGGATCAGTGAAGGACCGCCGGGTTACCGGCTCGAGGATGCGGTTGACGGGAAATTGGACGGCAGGGTGGAAGTCGGCAAGCCCGTGTCCGGAGAGATCGCTCACGAAATCTTTCTTCCACACAGCACCGGCCACGCTCTGCCCGCACTGGCAGGTGTCACCGCTTATGCGCTGCCGGATCTCATGGTGCTTCCGGATGACTGGTTTCAAAACACAGCCACTGGTGACATCCGTTACAAGGCATGGTCGAGGCCGGTCAACATCCTCTGGCTTTCCAGCCTGAAGCTGAAACCTGGAACGCCTGGCAAAACATACACTAACAGACTTTCCACCCCGTTCGGAACCAGACTGACGGAAATCGCAGATTCTATCAGCACCAAACGGCAGGATCTGTCCGAGCGCCTTGATTTGCTCCGACAGTATTTCCAATCCGGGTTTACCTACAGCACGACGATTGAAAACATATCCGGCTTGCCCCCGTTGGAAAATTTTCTCTTCGAGGAAAAACGGGGCTACTGCGATTTTTTCGCCAGCGCCGCCGCCTTGATCCTTCGTCACATGAACATCCCCTCGCGCGTGGCCTACGGATACATGGAGGGCGAGTATGATGCCGCCACCGATCGTTGGATATTCCGCGGCTTCCACGCCCATGCATGGACTGAAGTATTCGTCGAAGACTATGGTTGGGTCATTTGTGATTTCACGCCTCCCTCCGGAAATTCCTCAACCCACTCTGGAAGTCCTCCTCCGGTTGACCTGGCTGGATCCAAAGACGCTCCAGAGTCCGGCACGGATCACGAAATCAAGCTGTGGGACAAAACGCAATTCCTCCAGTCCCTCCGGTCCCTGGGGGTTCCGGCTATTGCTGGACTTGTGTTGTTAGGGGTGATCGTTGGATTCCTCCTTCGCAAGCGGCTCTCTCCGGCACAACGGGCAGCAGAGGCGGACGCCAGACAGCATGCCAAACGGGACCAGCAGCCCGAGTATTTCCTGGAATTTCTGCGCATGTGCGCAACCCTTGGCCATACCCGGTTGAAAGGGCAGACGCTCATGGAGTTTCTCCGACACCTCAAGCGTTCCCGTTTTTGCAACGACGACTTCGACGATCTCGCCGACTATTATTACAAGTCCCGCTATGCGGACGCCCCGCGCAATGAGTCCAGCGAGCAAAAATTCTTCAAGCGCATCCAGGAATTCCGGAAGGCCAGAATCTGCGGTGGCCCCCAAGATCCGGCCACGCAGGGGCCGAAATAAGCTATGATCTCGGGGTGTGGAGGAAGAGGTAAAGATTCATCCTAGAATCCGCAGTTGAATTTGGGCGAAGTAGAGCAATCGGGTCAGGTGACGGCTGACATGGTGGGGTGAGTGGGGTCAAAAAGGAGCCATAGTGGTGCTTTTTCCATGGTTAGATTCAACTGCGGCGCAGTTCGGCTCAACCACTCAAGAAGCCTTTGGTAGGCTTGCTTGAGGAAGCTTGCGAACTTGGTCCCCACTGCAAGTTTGACGATTTTGCGACGACCACTGCACACCATCTTGACCGGGATGAGCAATAGTTCGTAGCGGCTCTTGATCGCCTCGGTGTGGCCCCCTTGGTTTTTGACAACTCTCACAAACAGACTCCAAAGATTGTAAACCAACAGCAGCAACCGCGCCGAACTTTGGCTTACCTCCGTCTTTTGCGCACAGAACCCGGCAAAGCCCCATTGGTTCTTGAGCTCGTCAAAGACGTTTCCGCATCACCCCGCTGCCGGTAGAGTTGGACGATTTGGAAGGCGTCAGCCTCTTCGGATGTTAGGTTGGTAACATATGCGCTGAACTCCTCCTCGCATTGCTGCCAGAAAGATCCCTG